>Ga0228670_1000456_pt1 | contig 23303 bp, 14 predicted proteins | sample 85DmetaG_FD_182785 | JGI IMG/M metagenome (GOLD analysis project Ga0228670, IMG submission 182785) | Seawater microbial communities from Monterey Bay, California, United States - 85D | ecosystem: Environmental > Aquatic > Marine > Coastal | place: USA: California | collected 2016-10-13
TTATGCGTAAGCTTGAACAAGGAGATAAGGAAGCAAGATCTAGATGGAGTAAATTACTTAGAAAGCGAAAAGCAACTGGAGAACCGTATATTATGTTTAAAGGAAATGTTAACAAAGCAAATCCAGCAGCATATAAAGACAACGGATTAAAAGTACATATGACTAACATATGTTCTGAGATAACATTAACAACAGATGAGAATCACAGCTTTGTTTGCTGTTTGTCATCATTAAATTTAGCTAAATATGAAGAATGGAAAGACACTAATCTTATTCATGACGCCATTTTCTTTCTTGATGGCGTTATGGAGGAATTTATCCAAAGAGCAAAGGGGCTCAGAGGATTCGAAAACGCTGTTCGATCTGCGCAGAAAGGGAGGGCGTTGGGCTTGGGTGTCCTCGGATGGCATACCTACTTACAAGAGAAAGGTATTCCTTTCGAAGGTTTACTTTCTCAGTTTGAAACTAGGAAGATATTTTCACAGATTAAAATCGAAAGCGAAAGAGCCTCGAGGAATTTGGCGGAGATTTACGGAGAGCCTTTATGGTGTGTTGGCACCGGTATGCGTAATACTCATCTCCGTGCTATTGCTCCTACTGTTTCTAATAGCAAGCTTAGTGGTAATGTTTCACCGGGTATTGAGCCGTGGGCTGCGAATGTTTTTACGGAACAAAGTGCGAAAGGGACTTTTATTAGGAAGAACCCGACGTTAGTAAAACTATTAAAAAAACATAAACTAAATAATAGTGAGACTTGGGATAAAATATTAGCTGACGGAGGTAGCGTACAGGGTATCGATGCTTTGGATAATATTACTGTGGGTCATGATATTCCAGCTAAAGAAGTTTTTAAAACTTTTAAAGAAATTAACCAACTTGAATTAGTTAATCAAGCTGGTATACGTCAACAGTATATAGATCAATCAGTTAGTTTAAATTTAGCTTTTCCATCTGAAGCTACTCCTAAATGGTTGAACAAAGTTCATTTTGATGCTTGGAAAAAAGGTGTTAAAACTTTATACTATACACGTACTGAATCTGTATTACGTGGGGATATAGCTCAGCAAGCTATGAGTGAAGATTGTCTAGCATGTGATGGTTAAAAATAATTAAAGGGGCTACTTTCGTAGCTCCTTTTTTATTTATATTTCTTAAACATAAGTTTATATAATAACTTATTCCAGGACGATTGCAATTTATCTATTATTTTTTTCATATTACTTTATATTTTGTTTTACCATTTTCTTTATAAGCTTTTAAGCACCTATTGCGATTTTGATCTTCAGAAACATAACTAACATGTACCCAAGCAGGGTTCTCGTCGTCGCCAAACTCCCATATCATTTGATCAAAGTCTAAATTTTCTTTAATCCAATTATACATTTCGGCGTTAGTAGCGTGTCCAAAAGTATCATCAATATCAATCGCTCTTCCTTCGCAATGCTGAGATCTAGAACTTCCACCTATAGCCTTGTTTAATTCCGCGCTTCTGAAGAATGAGTTTATTTTTATTGGCTTGTTTATGTGCCTTCTAAGAGGCTCAAATATTTGATTAGCTGTAATAACCATATTTGAATATTCGTATTCGCCAGGGTTGTTATTTAAGCCCAGTCTTAGAGCTGTAGTGCTGTATACACCTTCTTTTTCTGAAATGTGTTTGCTTATCATTTATTATACATATTATCGATTGCTTGCTGTATTTCTTTTGGGTCTACAATTAGCTCCATCGATAAACCTCCTTGCCAAATACGTTTTGGTTTTTTATTCTTATCAAATAATATTATAGCAGGTACAGATTTTATTTGATCTTTAAAACCAATAGGCTGATCATCGTAATTAGCTTTTAAAACTTTTACGTTGTTTAACAAATTTAAGTGTTTGTAATCATTGCTTTTATTCCAAGTTGAGTTTACGTAAAGTAGTGTTATTTCTTGGGAAAATAAATTTATAGAAAATAAGAATGCGATTAAGATTAAAATGTTTTTCATGATTATTTGTTTATGATCTCAAATAGTTTTTCATCTATTTTGTCTAGTTTTTTACTATTATTATTAACTTTTTCATTTATATTAATTACCGTGTTACGAATTAATTCATCTTTTAAATCATACTCTGATTTTTTAATTTCAGGTTCTGGTAATTTTTTTGCAAGTTCTATATCTGATTGTAAAGCAAAGTATACAGAAGCTAGTGAAACCGCACCAACTACAATTATTGCTATTGTTTTTAAATCTAATTGAACTTCAGTATTTTCTGATATTTTGTTAGCCATTTATTTTTGTTTTTATATACTATATGTAATCACTTACTTTTCCTTCTTTTTAAAGACTTTACTCGTTTAGGTTTACCTGCTGGTTGTCCTAGTCTTTTCTTCTCTCTTATTTTTTTAGCTTTTTCAGAAGCGGACATTTCACCCGCAGTCTTAGGTGTCTTACTAGATACTCTCTTGCTTGGTCTACAATATGGTGTACCTCTTTTTTCACCGGCTCTTCTACCACATGGTTTACCAGTACGTACATCTACCCACTTTTCTTTAAACCATCTTTTCAAAGCTAAACCTTTTTTAGTTTTGCGAACTGCCATATTATTTTTTCTTTTTACTTTTGTTTCCCCAATTCTTTGAACCTACCTTACGACACTTAGCTAAAGCTCCGCTAGCGTAAGCAGAAGGAAATACTTTATATCTTTTTTTTACTTTGTGGTAACATGCGTCTTTTGCCATATTTTAAAATTTTATTAAAGGTTTTACTTTTATTAAAGGTTTTACTTTTTTAGAAGATTTTCTTCTTCTCTTTTTCTTTTTAGGTTTTTCAATTCCTAAATCCCAAGCTGACCAGCCTAATACTAAACCTATTCTTTGTATTTCTTCAAGCTCACTATTAGTAGCTAATACTATATTGTTTATTTTCTTAAGAGCTCTATCTAACGGTACGTTTGTTAATGCTGAAGTATATTGTGCACCTGCCATTAAAGCCGGATTATCTATAGAAAAACCTTTATCCATTATTTCCTCTCTACTTCCTGGATATGTAAATTTACGTCCAGCACTTTTCATCTGTATATATTTGTATCTCAAAGGAGGTGAAAAACCTAAAGCAGCATCAGCTACTCTGTCGTAATCCTGTACGGTTTTACCTTGTTGTTTATATACTTCTAGCCCCATATCTTTTAAAGTACTTATAACATTACCTCTAACACCAGTACCTCTTAAATATGAACTTATCATGCCGTTAGCTACATCTAAATATTTTGATTGTCTTTTTTCCTGCTCTTTTCTTTTTTTAGCATCAGATTTTTCATCGTCATCAGTGTTATCTAAAGCTTCTGTAAATAAAGCTTTTTGTAAACCATTAAACACTAAGTTTGTTAAAAAAGTATAATAAGCTATTTTAGATATATTTGTTTTTTTATCCCCTCTTCCATCTTTAAGATCTAGTGTTGCTTTTTTAATTATTCTAGCATACTGACTAGGTGTATTAGCGAAAGATAATACAAGCCTACCAAGATCGCTCGCTTGCTGTTGGCTAATTTTATCAGGTCTACTTGACTGTTGTGATTCTTCAGCGGTTTCTTTAAAGTCTAAAAAAGCTTTTTCTTTAGCCTGTTTTTCAGTGTAAACTTTTTCACCTTCAGCATTAGTTTCATTCAGGTATGTTTTAAATCTATTTCTAAAAAACGTAGCACCTCCTGAAGCGATAGCAAAACTATCTGCTATTTGTGTTGGTGTAAAACCTACTTTTAATATTTTTGAAATAACGCCTCTAGCTCCACCTTGCTTAGCTAAGTCTGCAATCTCAGATTCAGTAACGTTAAACTCAAGCCCGCCTCTTCTGTTTTTTAAATATTCGGAATTAAATAATGTTTTAAAGTCTTTCCAATACTGAGGTTGATTAGCAAAAGCTGTACCTGCTTTGAATATATTATTATCAGACATGTTAATAAAGTTAGTAGCCGACATTAACTGAAGTACTGCAGATCTTTGGTTAAAAAACATAATAGCCCCTGTAGAATTGTTAACCCAGTCAGTTACCCTTCCGCTTAATTGATCTTTTGAAATATCTCTATTTTTACCAGACTTCATACGCTTTAGCATATTCTCCATTGCTTTTCTGTACTTTGTACCAAAAGCTCCTTCTAACTTATTCATATTTTCTTTAGAAAACACAACGTCTACATTAGCTTGCCATTCTTCTAAATGCTTAGCTCTACCTTCCGTATTTATGCCTGATAAAAAATCTGTTGCTATATTACCTGCAGTCCATCCTTTTTCAGGAGCAGTATAAGGTCTACCTCTATTTATTGTTCTAATCTTATTTGCAAAATCTACAAGAACAGGATCTTTAGTAAGACTAGAGATAGCAGCGTCAACTTCTTTTTTATCTATTTCAGGTATCTCCATACCTTGCTTTCTCCATATATACATTCTAACAGCATCCTCACCTGTATAGTCCTGGTCTCCAATTTTATTTTTTAATTTTTTAGTTAAAGGTGAAACTCCTTTCCAATTAGTACCACCTATGCTTTCAACGATTTCTTTTTTAACTTGTTTAAAATCTCGCATTAAAGCGTTTCTTTCATTAGTAATAGCTTCGTCTCCTCTAGCAAAAGGATCTATTAAATGCTTCTTGTAAAAATCCATTTGAGCATCACCTTCTTTACCTTTACCTAAAGTCTTGTAAAGTAAACCTACAAAATCTTCTGCAGATGGTGGTATTATGTCAAATCTACCCTTACCTTTACCAGCTTTTGAACCTCGACTTTTGCTATACACATCATCGGCTTTTATACCAGTTTTACCTTCTATTATTTTATTGAAGGTTTTATTAAGATCTAAAGAAGCTAGCGAAGATTCTTTTACTACACTTTTATCTATTACAACGATGTTTTGAATGTCATTTTTCAATGTAGTAAGATTCATATCTGTAAATCTTACAGCTTTAATACCCTTGTTGCTTAATGATTGGGATAATTTAGTTAAGTCAGACTCGCTTAATGCAGTTTCAAAATTAGGATCTATTAATTCATATAAATTAAGTTCATCAACCTTAAATCCTTCTTTGCTAGAAGACTTTAAACCTAGTTTTTTAATTTCTTTAAAAACAACGTCCTCGTTAACAATATCTTTTTCGTTCAGCGTAAAACTTTTAACCTCACCTTCGTTAACTTTTGCGTATTCAGCTGCTTGATTTTTATTTCTTGAAAAATAAGCAAACCCTTTAATGTCTTTAACTGATTTTATAGAACCCCCGTGAAAAACCTCAATTTCTCCTTTTTCTAGTTTTATAGATGCTTTACCTTCTTCTCTAGATTCTTTAACCTGCTGATCATGAGCCTTAAGATCGTTTATCGTCCATGTTTCTGGCTTAGCAAGATACTCTTTAAATTTAACTACTTTTCCTTTATTGTTTTTTATAAGAATATTGTTAGTTTTTGCAAAAGGAAGAAGCCTTAATATACCGTTCATGGAAGTCTTACTAACCTTTCTGTCTAATTTTTGCGCAAAACTCTTAGGAACTAGTACTGCTCTGCTTTGTAGTTTATTGTTTTTTCCAAAATATATATTGTCTAAACCTCTAAGCCCTGTTTTTGTTGCGGTATCTAAATGTTCTAAATAAAATTCACCTTTACCGGTAACACCACCTACAATTTCTACTAAAGATTTTTCGCCAAAGTGGATATTTGATGTAGATACAGCTAACCTAGTCATATAAACAAGAGCTTCTTTTCTATCTTTACTGCCTTTTTTTGTTGATTGAACGTAATCAACCTTTAAACTATTAAGCAAATTTAATGCTACATTTCTAGCTTTGTTGTTTTTTGTATCGTTTACCGCCTCTTTAATAATTTTTAATTGATTTTCTGGACTTCTTTGGGCTTTCTTTAATTTTGTTTTTAAAGTTTTAGTTCTTGTGTTAGTCATAGACTCTAACGTTTCACCTCCTAAAACTTCATTTAGTTCAGTAACCAGCTTTTTTGTTTCAAAGCTATATTTGTCACCGCTAATATCTATATCTAAAAGCTTATTAAGTTCTACAGTAGGCAGCATTATATCACCTAACTGATCAATAAACATTTCCTCGCCTTTTTCGTTAATTACCTTTTTAATAGCACCTTCTTTCCCTAAGTTTCTAAACCCTGTTAAGTCAGCTCTATATTGTCTTCCTAGTATGTAGCCGGCTAACCCTCTTATTTGTGAAAATTCTTTAGGTAAAAACTCAGCAAATTTTCTTTGCTCTTTTCTGTATTTAACTAATTCACTATAACTAAAAGTTTGAGCCCCGGAAGACACATTGGTCAAGGGGGTTAATAAGTCATTAAACTCCATGTCTAGCCCATTAGCTTTTTTTAGACTGTTTAAATAACTTTCTGTTTTTATATTTTTAGCAATTTCGTTTGTAATAGTTTTAATTTCTTGATCTGCGGATATGTATTGCCTAATATCTCTATATCCTTGGCTTACAACAAATTTCTTTATAAACGCGTCAAGCTCTAGTGAGGCCATTCTTTCTGACGTAGCTGATTTAATATCCGCTAGCAATTGGTCTACTTCTGGTGGTATCGTAGTTTCGAACCCCTCTATTTTATTTCTTACTATTTTATTAGCTGTTAAAGTAGCTAAGGTTTTTGCTGCACCTAATATAAATCTTCCTTCAATAGACCTTAAATCTTTACCGTTGACTCTTTTAGCAGGTGGTATATTTATTTCCCCAGAAGGCGTTATACCCATTTTTAATTGAAACGCAGCTATACTTTCGTTAGATATATTACCCCTAAATTCAGGTTTTAATCTAACAACACCTGTTTGAACGGTTTTACCTTTACTTCTTCCGGAAGGATCTGTTATTGCAAGAGCTTTAAGTTCTTTGATTTCTTCCTGCTTTTGTTTAATTTTAAATTTATCAAAATTTCCATCCTTTAATTGGTTTTTGATTTTTTCTATTTCAATATTTCTTGCATCTATATAGGGTTCATATAAAAAGTCTTTTATATTTTTATCTTTCAATATAGACCTACCTTTAACATCTGAACTTACTAATATTGTTTCTCTAGAATCACTGGTTTCAGCTGTTGTTCTAGCTACATTGAATTCAGGTAGTATTTCTAAAAACTTTTTAGTATTCTGCCCTTTTTGAAAATAATTTTGCACCTTTCTAGCCTCTGAAATCTGCTTAACACCATCAATAACAGGCTCCGCATATCTTACAGCTACATTTGTTTTTGTAAATTTAATAGACGGTACATCAAATAATATTTCACCAACTGAACCTATAAGATTGTCCTTTATATAATCAGTAGTAACAGTTTCTTTTAATCTAGTTTTTTCAGCCTCTATATTAGCTTCGTCTTCAGGTGTTTTGTTTTCTATTTTTTGGAGTTTTGTAAGCTCAGGAAAAACAGCGTTATTAAGTTCAATCGCTTTCTGAGTAGTTACATCAAATTTTAAAGGATCTATTTTTCTAGCATCTATTCCCTCAGACGTTTCTCTTTCCATAAAATCAAAGCCTTGATCGGATGTTTCAGATGAGGTAAAACCTTCCCCAACTCCCGATGACATTGAAACATTTTGTAAATTTTTAGCGTATCTTTCAACCACTTTAGGTCCTACACGATTAGCTACTGTATTTCCTATGTATGTGCTTAGTTTTTGGGGAGCACCAGTTTTAGGATTTATAGCTTTGTAATTTTTCATTACACTTTTAAATTCTATACCAATATCTTGAATAATTTCTCTTTTAACTTCAGGATCTTCCATGATCCTTTTTATACCCACCTGTCTATTTCCGCTAAAGCCCCATCTTTGCAAAGAATTTATAGCAAGTTTTGTATATTGATTTTCTAAATCTTGTTTTTCCTCTCTAGAAACTTCTTCAGGTGTTTTTTGAAATTTTATAGCTAGCTCATCTAATTTAGTGTCACTTACTATAACTTCGTCTAAGTCAACTTCTTTTTTAGGTTTAGCAACTTCTTTTTTCTTTTTCCCCTGCTTAGCTTTAAAGTTACTTAATTGCGATTGCATTTCATACTCATCAATTTCGCCGCTCCAAAGTTTGTCTTCAAGCTCTCTTTCAAACTCTTCTAACTCTATACTGGCTTTTTTACCGTACATAGAACTTATAATGTCTTTTATTTCAGAAGCATTTGAGTTAAACTCTTTTTCTTCAGACTCAGTTCTTTTTGATTTCGCTTGTAATACTTCTTGTCTTTTAAGTAAAGCATCCACCTTTATAGAATTTTCAATACCTCCTATGGCACCTACTGCTTTACTTGTTTTTGCATTAAAAATTCTATTACCCTGTATGGTCAAGTTTTGTAAAGCTTTGAATTTAGTGGACATGCTTTTACCCGTAGCTATACTTTGTAAAACGTTTAATAACTGTTCTGGTGTGTTTATGTCTAAAAGCTGCTTTTCTCCATTAACTTTAGCTATACTGCGATTAAAAAGATTTTGTAATTTACTTTTTATAACACTAAAACCATTATTACGAATAAGATTACCACCACCATTACCTAACTTTTCTATAAGAGCCATAACGTACTCTTCATTAAAAGTTTCGGCTGACTGTCCTTTTTTTGTATATTCGCCTTGTATTTGCTTAAATATATCAACACCTAGTTGTTCTTTCACGGTAGATTCTAAAAACCTCCTAATCTCACCCATCCCCTCTACACTATTAACATTGTAAATATCAGCATACATATGACCTAGTTCGTGTAAAATAACTCCTTTTTTATATTTTCTAGAGTCTACCTTAATTTCGTAAGTTCCGTCTTTATTTTTATTGTATTCAGCGTTTTTACCGTTTAACCCAGCTCCATCATCAACTAATTCAAATTTAAAATTTAAATCTTTTCCATTAGCTTTCTTGTAATCAGCTCTAACATTATCTATTTCTCTTTGAGCTTCTTTTCTGCTGATAGCAATATTTGTTGCTCTATTACCTCTGCTTGCTGCGTCTAAATAGTTTTTAGAAAGAGCGTACAGTGTTTTTTGTTTATCAAACTTATTTAAAAGCTCTGTTTTTGATTCTAATTCTTGTCGTTGCGCTTCTGTTAATGATTTTTCTGATCTTAATTTATTTACTCTATTTGAAACGGATTCCACACCGCCTGGGCCTGCATCTTTAGAAAGCTCTATTATAGCTTTATAAGAAGAGGCATTTATATTTTTAGCTGAATTTACAGTTGATTTTACATTCGACCAATTAACATGAGCATACGCTAAAGACCACCCTGTTAAAATATGCCCAAACAGCCTTCTGTTTATTCCACCTTCGCCAAATCCTGGAAGATCTAAAAAGTTTTCATCTATGAATGTTTTAAAATCATCTCTACCTATCATATCGTCTATTAAAGCTTCATTAACAGAGGCTAATTCAGAAGCTCCTAAAAGAGACACTCCTGATCTACCTGGTTTAATAATAAGCTCATTAACCCTGTGATAAATTGATTTAGGAACTGTTGCAAAAGAAGGTATTGCTTTAAACATTGTACCAAAAACTTTAGACGCTCCTGGAAAAAGAAAACCTGTAAGAGCCATTTCCTCTCCAAAAATCCCAGTCATTTTAGCAGACTCTACAAAAGATTCTATAGTTAAAGCTTTTGCTCTATCTAAAATACCTCCACCTACTCTAGTTAAATCATCTGATTTATCAACAAATTCTCTTACTAATTTATTAGAGGCAGGCAAAAGACCTCCGCTGACAGTTTTTGTACCTCCTTTAAATGCTTCTTTTGAAACATTAACTGCGCTTATTTGTTTACCGCCTTTAAAAAATTTTCCAGTTTTTAAAGTGCTTATATAACGAGATAAGCCAGTAAGACCTAAAATTCCTCCGGATATAGCGTTAGCTGCACCAAACTCAATAGCCAACTTAGGCCCTTGACCTAAAGCACCGCCTGTAAATTCACGAAGCGTTTCTTTAAAGTTATTTTTTTGATCTTCATCAAAAAAGTTAGGATCATCAGAAGATTCTTCACCAATTTCTTTTATTTTAGTTAACACCTCAGAATTAGTAGGGCCTAAGTTAAGTTCAACTTGCTCAGGTGAAGTAAAAGATTCTGCAAAAGAAGTTCCTAAAGCGCCAAAAAAACCAGTTCTTTTCAAGTCAGCTGGATTTATATTAGCTAAAAAAGCAATTTCAAAAGCTTTCTTTTCGGCTAGGTTGTTTAGATATCTATCTGTTAGATCCATAAAATAAGCCGAATCGTAGTTTGTTGTAATAGCAGCTTTATCTGAGTCAGGTTTATACCCAGCGGGTACCCCTTTTATATCTTCACCAAATCCCCGTCTTAAAAAACCTTTACTAGTAATAGACATTTTTATAATGTCTTCTACTTTTATGTTTTTAAAATTATCAAATTGTTGGCTAGTTATTATTCCTTCTTCGGCATCTTTTTTAAGCATATACTGAGAAAGGTCGCCTACCCATCTACCTTGATCCAACATTTCCCCAACGGTTGCTTCGCCTCCGTATTGTTTTTTAGAAACATCTATAAGTGTATTTAATTCTTTTTCTAAGTCTTCAGTTTCTTGAGTGTACCTTAAAAACTCAACACTCATAGCGCCAGTTTTACTATCTTTCTTTATATTAAGTAATCTTTGTAAAATAGGATTTACTTTGTCAGATATATCAAGGTTATTATCATCTGGCGTTTCAAAATCATCTTTTTTAACTTTAAGGTTTTCAAAATCTAACCAATAACCTGAATCCTCCTTAGTATAATCATTTCTTATTAGACTGGCTTTACTTTCTAATTTTTCTAGTTGATCTTCAGCATCTAATCTTTCTACCGAAAAAGCGGTGGTATTATTTATTTTTTTTCTTAAAACTTCTATATTATTTTGCAGACCTATCAAGTCTTTAATATCTGAGTCTTCTACGGCGTCTCCAGCTTGCTTTATTTTTATTTCTAAGTAGTCTTTTGGCACTAGACCTTCCTTCTCTATTTGTTCTGCTATTCTTTTGTTTTTAATATCATTTAATTCTTTTTTCTCTGCAGCAACCATTTCTCCAACGGCTTGCTGCATTATTTTATCAATTTGATATTCTGTAATATTTGAATTTTCCAAAGCAGTGGCTCCACCAAATCCAAGCATGTTGCCTTGAGTTGATTGGTCTATGTTTAAACTATTGTAGCTTTCTATTGCTGCAGTTTTTAAATCATTATAGACATCAGGGTTTGCATATAGATCTTTTGGTGAATTTAACTCATAGTCTAAACCATAGAGTTGTTTTATTCTTTTTTTGAAATTATTTCTATTTGATTTATTTTTTTTATACTCACCTATAGACTCTTCGGTACCATTAGCTTGTATAAAGTCATTAAGTTCTTCAAAGCCTTTGTTTTTATTAAAAACACCCACTTCTCCATTTGGAGCAGTAACGTTAATTCTAGTAATTGCCCCTAAACGCATATTAGACATGCTTTTTTCTTCCTTAATTTCAAATCCTAGCTCTTCTAAACCGTTGTAGCTTATAGTTCTATCGTTAAAAAAAATACTTGTTTTACGTTTATTTGGTTTTTTAGGGTCAGCGCTTTTAGCTATATATGTATTTTTAAGCTTAGGATCTTGAGAATCCAAAGAAATATCTTCCGAAACTAATTCCGTACTTTCTGGTGTTTCTGCAGGTTGAGGCATAAACCCCGGTATTATTTCCTGCGGCATTTGAGGTCCTGCAACTACACCTTGTGCAGCACCCGTTGCTTTTTTTGGCTCTGGATCTTTATCTTTTAAAGTTATATTATTCTTATCTGTATAATCTTTAATAGAAAGATTCGCTTTATTTGCAGCTTGCTGAACTTCTTCGTCAGTATATTCAAAACCTTCGTATGTATACATAAACTATTTATTTTATTTTATTTTATTATGGTAATTGTTTTCTATTATTACTTTGTTTTTCAAATTGAGCTTCGGTCCAGCTTTTTATAAATGCATCTCTATCTCCTCCTTTATTTTTATATCCATAAACATCAGCCATAATTCCTGCTATATCTTCGGTAGTTTTAATATTAAGCCCAATTAATTCACCTGAATTGTCTATAAAAACCAAACCGGTATTTGGAAATCTTCTGCCTCTATCAGCCCACATTTTTTGTGCATCTTCTTTAGTATAATTTTGTTCAGTTAAAGGGTTAATAGTACTTTGGACTGTACTTTCAAAAATTTCCTGACCTTTATCTATTGGAAAAGCCCTTGCTTTTTCTAAACCGCTTAATTTAGAATTAATAAATTTAGACAATATAGAAGGTGTTAAATCTTTAATACTTTTTACGTTTAACTTTTTAAATTCAAGACTAGCATCTCTACCCGCTCCTAAAATTTTACGTTCATTTTCGTCTTTACCTAATTTAGTATCTGTTTGAGGGCCTCTAGGCTCAGCTTTACCAGTTTCAGGGTTTAATAAAAAGTTTTCATTTTGCTTTAATAACTCATTTTTAACGTATATATTGTTAACTTTATTTCTTAAAGCATCTATTTTGTTATTAGCTAAAGCTTCAGCTTCAGAATCTGAAATAGGTATACCGCCAGCTAAGGCTTTTGTTTTTTCAAAACCAACAAGAGCTAAAACAGCTTTTTTGTTATAGCCAATGTATTTTTTACCGGTAAGATCGATCATGTTTAATTCATCTTCCGTTAAAGAATTTTCTAATAATCTTCTTTCTCTAAGAGCAGATGTAAATATGCTAGCGTTTAGCTCTGGGTTTTTTCCAAGGTATTCTTTTGCTTTAGTTCCAGCAAAAGTATCAACGCCTTTAGTGTACTGAGTTGCAATACTAGTTTGCTTAACGATATCACCCTCTGCATTTATATACTCTTGAGTGTTTTCAAAACTACCTTTTGATTGTCCTTTAAACTCTGTACCAGCTTCGGTCACACTAGTTTTAGCATTCAAAGAAGATTTACTGTCTATAGTTGTCTTGTTTATTTTATTTTCAAAATCCAAGAATACTTCTTTTCCGCCTATATTCATAGTGAACCCACCTACGTTTACACCTTTTATTGTTTTAACCACAGGTTTAGCTTTACCTTCATTGTAAGCTTTTACAAAATCTTTAAACGAAGTTCCTTGATTTGCAAATAAAGCATTTATATCACTAGCCTCGCCGTCATAAACTTCAGGGTCATTATCTATATCAATTAAATATTGTAAACTGCTATTAGCAGCTTTAATATTAGCCCATTGGGTTTGTAGCTCTTTAACTCTAGTGTCGCTTGTTTTAGGATTTAATATTTCAGATCTAGTTTTCATAGCCCAGTCTTTATAATCTTGAGAAGTATTAAGATCTAAATTAAGAGTATTTCCAAATATAGAACCTGCAGCAACTTCAACATCTTCAATTTCTCCAGCTAATTTAGTTCTTTTTATACCTAAGGCTTTTTTTTCTGCTTCCTCTTTCTTTTCCTGCTCTTTTAAAAAATCAAGTCCCGGCTTTAATCCAGCTTGCAAACCTCTATTAAAGGCACCATAGTCTACTATACCTTCTGTTGGATTTTGATATGCTCCGCCAGATGTCCTTGTTTGTTGTCGTCTTGTCATCGTTATTTAATTATAATTATCTTTTTAACCCTTCTTAAACCCGCCTGCTAATCCAAAACTACCAATACCGCCTAGCATTTGACCAATGCCGCCCATCATTTGAGAACCATAAGCTGCTGATTGCTGGGAAGCATTACTTAATTGAGCAGATACTCTATTTAGTTTTTGCATTTCTCTTGCCTCTTGAGCTCCAAATACAAATTGCTTACCTTGAGCTTCTGCCATTTGAATTCGTTGTTGTTCTTTTAACCTATTCATTTCTAACTGTTGCTGCCCTTGAGCTCTTAATTGCGCGTTTCTGGCTTCCTGCTGAGCAATACTAGCTGAAACACCTTGCTTAGAACTTAAAGCTGCCTGGGCAAGCGCAGTGGCTCCACCGGCTCCAGCCCCGGTTGCTCTCAATGTATCTAAACTACTAGCAAGTGATATATCTGTTTGTTGAGCTTGCATTTCCGCGGCTTCTGTTGCAACTTGTAGATTTGCAAATGGATTTGACAATTGACCTGATAAATCCTTTACGTTTGCAAAAGGATCAAAAATAGCCTGTCTGTTTTGTTCTAGCCTAGAAAGTTGTCTTTCTAAAGATCTCTGTCTTCTAGCTGCTCTTCTTCTAGCTGCTCCACCAAATATAGCTTGCCCAAGGCCGCCTAAGAACTGGCCACCTATCATGCCTAAAACACTTTTGTCCATAATTTATTAATATAAAGATTGTTCGTAATTAAAACCTACTGAAAATAGTTCAGCATGGTTTGTTATGTTTAATATTTTGTCGTTACCCACGGGTTCGTGTTCAAACGTTACTTCTGCAAAAAATCCTTTAATACCTGTTGTATTTAATGCACTAACACCTGATATTGCCGATGTATCATTGATTTTGATTTGCCCGTAATATTTTTTTTCTAAGGGTGTAAACCCTGCATATTTTAAAGTCCCATCATATGGAGATGAATATCTACCTGTTATATTACCAGGTATAGGATAAGCATTATAGTCATTATCATCGTCTGCCGGAGAGAATATCTCTATTGCTTTCCAGTTTTTTGTTCCTTCGTAATTAACTGATTTATAGTACTTAACTAAGGAAGGATTTTGATTACTTACTATAGTTATTGTACTAGGGTTAAATTCACCGTAGAATGTGTTCTTGTTGTTATTTGAATAGTGTTCGTAAAGATCACCAGCATTCCAAGTGTAAAACTTATTAGCTAAGCTACCCCCAAATCGAGGTTTGTAGGTGTGAAACGATGTCCAACCATTCACTCTATCATCAAAAGATAAAGTTTTATAATTTGTTCTAAGCGGAGTTATACCTGTATTAAAATTATTTTTTGAATATGTTTGTTTATTGTAATCTGAATCAGTTGATCCTTGTAGACTTAACACATAGTTTTTTGAGTGTACGTCAAACATACCATACGCCTTATCCGCATTCTTTAGTTCATCTCTAAAAAAGCTTCTCATACCATAAGATGAAATTTCAGTTATTCCATCTCTAGATAATCTAAGCACAGCTCCTTTATTTTTATCGGTAAAATATTTTCTAAACCCATAAACAGCAAAGCTTTCTGGATTTTTACTTATACCATACTCTCCTAAATAAGGAACAATTTGACCAATAACTTTAACTCCTGAAGTTGTTAAACCTAAGCCTTCTGCTGTAAAAACAGCATCTTTATCTATTAAAGCTGAGCTAACTTTATTTTCTTGAAATATAATTAAGTTAGTATCTTCAGCGTATAACTTTTGAATACTACCATCAGAAGCATCTACAGCCCTGGTTATAGGCTCAGAAGAGTTAAATTCATTTGTTTGATTTATATCTGTTCTAGAATTAAATATTCCAGAATATATCATTGCATTAAACCTATGGTTAAAATCATAGCTTTCATCAGTAGCATAAGCTTTAACACCATACCCCATGGAATCCTCATTGAAGCCCCCTTTTATTCGAGATTCTTCCACGTGCCAATTTGAAGCTTCTGTAGTAGAATCAAAGTCACTTAAACTTATTCCAGGAGCAATTGGATTTTCGCCGATTAAGTCTTGTCTTACTAACCCTGTGCTAGGTTTTATTACTACAGAATTGAAATATGATATTTCTAATGTATATGCCATAATAATAATATTACGTGTTAATTTATTTATTTATTAATAATTATTGACTAGCTGTTTCAATAACAATTCCGTCTAAATTTATTTGAATAGCTTCAACAGAAATTTCTCCAAAATTCTTATTAACGCCCCACCATTTGTTTTGACCATTAAGAGGAGACCAGCCTCCTGGTGCTATTTCATCTTTTACTTGAACTAAATCGCCTACTTTAGGTAAATCCTGTGATCCGTTAAATAAAATAAACGTTGAAGTAGTTCTGTCCTGATTAGAAGCACTAAATAATTGAGAAAAACTTTCCCATGGGCTAGGTGGTGAATTTGGCGTAATATACGCTGACTTGTTAGATGATACCTGACCTGGTTCTATTACTATTGTAATTGCTTTGTTTTGGAATGGTGTAGGTATTATATTCTCTATATTATTTTCAAAAGCAGTTATAGTCATTGAAACACTACTTTGCTCAAGATTAGCTCCTTGCCTTATAAATATTTCACCGCTATTTGAATTTACAATAAAAGGAAAAGCATCTGTAGGGTCGGTTACTGGATTATTTACATCTTCAAATATAAGTCCCTCCTCCTCTTTTGTTTCATCAGCGGAACCATTTACAGCATCCATTCTACCTATCAATACATCTTCGTTTGTGCTTGAGTCGTCTTCGTTTATATTTATTTGATTACTGCCAGTGGCATAACTAAATCCTTCATTATCGTTAGTTAATGTTAAAACAGGTAAAGCATTTTCTAATTTAATAGGTTCTTCAAATTGTCCTCCTGGAGATATGGCATAATTTGTTATATCGCGTTCAATTTCTTCTACACCAAAGACTGCTTTGATTTTAAATTCATATGAGTACCCATGAGTACCATAGAAGAATTCTGCTTTTGTTCTAATATAATATTTATTATTTTCTTCTATGATTTCAAATTTGGTGTCTGCTTGTAAAGAATCACCTGTTTCTAAACTAGTTTCTTGAACGCCTAAAAGGGATATAGTAGCGTCTTGTTGTCCTTGGTCGTTGGAAGCAGTGACTATACCTATTTTACTACCTATTTCTAAACTTTCGTTAATTCCAATATCAAATTTTTGTATATCAATTTTATTTAAACCTGTAAATGAAGATAATACAGCGGTATTAATATCAGACACTAACCCAGCTGAGGAAGTTTCGTAAAATATATCTATTTTAGAATTAAAGGGTTCGGTTTCAAAAACAGAAATAGCGCCTTGGTTTGCTGTCGCTGGTAAATTTGTTGTATCATCTGGTAATGCTATTTTAGCCAATAACAAGCCTTTTCTAACACCGGTTATCTGCAATAAAGTGTTGTCAAAATAAGCGTCGCCGTAATTTAGCTCTGGATCCATTCCATGCTCTTTGAGTGTACCTATTTCAATAACATTTAGTAAACCATCTGAAGATAATAATCCACCTACATTTGGCACATAAGGAGCCTCATATAAGGCGTAATCAGAGTCCGTACTTGTTGAGCCTCCGCTACCACTAGCAGTAGATCTAACATTGTAATTAACAACTTTAGGATATAGTCTAATTTTACTACCAGCTAAACCTGTTTCCCTATCTGTATCTGTAACATCTCTAGGTACTTTATTTACATTATCCCCGGCTAAATTTATTAAAGCTGTTGGACTACTGGTTTTTCTAGCTATTCCGTCTCCATATATATTATAGTATTCTTGTTGCTGTTGTTTTACAACTATTCTATATGAGTACCACCCGTAAGGATTTGAATCAGAATCATAAGCATCGCCTATTATGTCTTCAAATCTAATTCTCAAAACATCACCCCAGTTTTCTGTGTTAGTTGAATTTGCAGAATAGTTGTCCCAAACTCTAGAATCAAATAAATCTTTTGATTTAGCGGGAACATATACTGAAGACCTTTTTAACGATGTTTTCCCGTTAAGCTCTATAGGTAATATAACAGGTGATTGTCTACCAAATATATCAGATAATATAATTCCTACCTGGTATTCTCTTCTTTGCTTTATAGAGTGATATTTATACTCTTCATAAAGGTAATCGCTATTACTAGAATCTTGTGCGTTTTTTAAAGAAGTATTAACTTCAAAATTTAATTTTGTTTTATTTAAACTTCTTTTCTCAATGTAGTTTCCGTATACTACTCTGTTACCTATAATTTCCTGTGACTTTGCCTTTAAGGGTACATTATCAAACACTCTTGTTCCCTGACTTCTAGGTAATGTTTTAAAAGGCTCTGAAGATTCGTAGGTATAATTTATAATACCAGCATCAGATACGGTAGTTGAATTAGGTAGAACGTCTACAACTCTAATAGGTAGGTCGCCATCAATAGCACAGAGCATTTGGACTTCTTTTATTTGATACGTATTAAATACATTTGAAGAATTTTCAGGCATTTTTAATTGAAAAATAATTTTATTGATACAATTAATCATGCTGTCCAGCTCATTATTCTGAGCCATCTTTTTTATTTGATCTGAAGACAACCCTGTTGAATTATTTTTGTATATTTCAGGTAAAAAAACTGCTTGGGTAAATGGAGCTATTGTAGAATATTCACCATCTTCATATCTAAACCTATAGCTAAACCTAACAAATTGATTTTCTAAAAAGTCTGATTCTATATCTGTGTCTGTGGTAGCTGAAGATTCATTAGAGCTATCTAGTAGTCTTAAAGGATAGAACGGAGCAAACTTAGCAACGCTAATTTTTCTTTCAGAGTCGTAAAAACTAGAATTATTTAGCGCTGTTGATATATTTATTCTTCTAGGTTGATTAAAATTATCTGTAAAAAATAATAAATTATTTAAAATATTAACACCAGTTATTTCATGCGTTTTAGAAAAGTTCAAAAATAAACCTTGAGACAATACTGAAATACTACCGTTTTGTTTATACATTAGTATTGCGCAAAATAATTGCCCTGGATTTAACTCAGTAAACCCTTCTGATTGTTGCTGAAGCGCGGTTTTTGGTCCGTCAAGCGCTCCTATCAATCCCCCATCTGTAGAGTTAGGGCAAGTATAGTTTGTTACGAAGTAAAACGTTCTGTCATTAGGTTCGTCAAAATAGCAACCTATAGTTTCTAAATTATTAAAACCATCTAACAGCTTTAATGGCACTAAAGAATTACCTTTTATGTTTTGAATCGTACCAACGTCTTGGGCTTCAGAAGTAGAAATTTGAATATTTTGAGCAGTGCGGTATTCTCCATTAGGTAAAAGCCTAGCGTCAATGTCTTTATTCATTTTACCCTGAAGAAATGCTTTTTTATCTTCAGCCATGTGCTAGTGTTTTATTTGTTTTGATTTATTTCTCATTACCTGAGTCATTTCAGATAATTTCATATTTGATAATCTTAATTTAGCGTTTCTAAGAGATGCTCTTTTTTCTTTCTTATATCTCTGTACTATATATTCAGATATATTTCTTTTTGCAGCTAAAACGTTGTAAGCTATATGCTTATATAAAGCCTCTTCTGCAAGTTTATTAATTTTCATTTCTGCATCCGTACCTAAACCATCAGATATGTATTCTATAGCTATTATTTTACCCGCTAAATCACTACTAAAAGCAAAACTACCTGTTCTTTCGTTAATTGTAAAAAATCCGTTTACTTGGGTGGTTTCCGGTGTTGACCCGTATCTTCTACCATAATCACTTCTTAAATAATCATTAGTAGTTAAATACACGCTATCTTCTGAAGACAAATCCCCTGTCACATTTTTAGTATCAAAGTTTTTCCACTTTTCTTCTGTAATTGAACTACCTTCTACAATGTCACCATTAGAATCATATATATAGTCATGGTTATTATCTTGTATAGGCGTTTCTGTGGGGTTTGCAGTCAATCTAGTAGGGTAAATGATTCTGCGAATACCAGAGTTGTCTACGTAGCATATTTTAACGTAGTTAACATAATCTTGAGGCATAGGTATAGAAAGCGAAGCTCCTAATTCTACTTCTTGAATTTTGACTGTTTTTAAAACATCATAACTAAATTCCTGTAACCCTCTTTTTGCATGAAATATTACATCAGATTTAGCAACTCTGTCTATAAGTTTACCATCACCTACATAAGCAATCATAAAATTATCTACAATTTCTTTTATAGATGTATATTGATAACCTCCGAATACTGAAGATTCGTAGTAATCCTGACTTGTTTGTCCGTCTAATAATCCCATATTATTGCTCTTGTTGTGTTATTGATTGTTGTTCTTGCATTGCAGACTGTATAACTAAAGGATCTTTAATTGTTATACCAAAGTATTGTAGTATACCTAATATTAAATCTACTTCATCCGAAGGATGCAGCGTAAAATTTGTAGAGCCCGTTGTAGTATAGTTGTATACAGGTGTTCCAAAAGTAACTGTATCCACTGTTGAATTCCATATTGGATCAGCAGGTGTTCCAATATAATACATTGAAACAGATGTTAAAGTAGTTGGATATACGTGTATAGAGTTAGAGCTAACGTAATACATAGGAAATGTAGTAGATGGCGCTGTTAACGGTGAAGCTAATAGAAAACTTAATTTAGATTTATCTATTCTTTCTATTTGAGTTAAATGATCAGTAGATGAAACATTTATAATATTATAGACGCCTTTTACATTATAAGAACCAGTCGATGAGTTTGGTAAATTACCTACTCCTGAGGATAATGATATTGTATTAGTTGCACAAAAAGGATCTATTTTGTCTTGTATTTTTCTAGGAATATCGCCATAACCTTCAACCCCTCTCCCGCTTGATTGCTTTGTTACAGCTCTGTTGTATTCATAGAAGGCTCTGTCTAGTAATTCTAATTGTACTACCTTAGCTATTTTATTAAAATTATCTGGTGTTAAATAACCACTACCTTTTTTATTTATTATAGATAAAACTGTAGTATATACTTTGTTTACGTCAATCGCCATATTTTTATTTTTATTATAGTAGTGCAGCCACTATTAAGCAGATGCACTACTTATAATAATCACACTATTTTAACTTTTTTTCTATTGATTTGAAAATTTCTACTCCTTCATCTGTTTTTAAGTAAGCCGCAAATGCAGAATACGGGTTTTCATCAAAAGGCACTGTCATCAACTTTCTATCTGTAGAACCCCATGTAAAAGTTCTTTGATCCTGAGATAGCCTAATAATACCCATCTCGCTAGCTTTGATAGCTAAGTTTCTTAATTGAACATTATCATCATTTACTAATTCTAAGAATAACACTGGATTTTCTCTAGCAAATAAATATAAATCTCTTTTAAGCTCTGAAGAACTCATCTTGTCAACAGAAGAACCTAGCTCCACCCTTAGTATAGCCTCAGCTTGGTCTATATCGATAGACATAGCTGTATTTAAAGCTTGCATTTCAGTTTCAATATCCACTAACTCTTCTTTTGCTTCAGCAATGTCGTCTCTTTCTGTGTAAACATATCCTTTTTTAGGATGATATAAGCTTAAAAGCTTTTGTAAAGGTTGATTTGTTTTAGGTACGAACAGCACGCCTTCTTCAAAAACTATGTGTTCAAGTATTGCATTACCATCTTGCTCATCTATAAAACAAGATCTTTGATTGCTAGCGTATCTTAATTCTCTATTGTAGCCCGCTTTTTCATCAAACCATAACAATGGTTTCCTTGGAGTAGACTTTGAATTTAAAGTATAAGTTAAAGGACTCATATCAATTAAATAATACTGTCTATCTTTCATTTCCCAACTTGGTTTAGTTGGTTGTGTTTTTGTAGGAGCTTTTGCTGCTACATCTTGTTGAGGAGCAACCTCAACTTTCTTTGCTGGCGTTTTTTTTACTGCCATAATATAATATAATTTAATAGTTTGTAAAATGTGACGATAGCTAGTCTATATATATAATAAGAAGCTATTGTCATATAAAAGTAATAATTACCCCCGTAGTTACAACGAGGGTAATATTACATTAACTTACTTATTATGATTCTTTTAGCATCACGAAGTTATTAGCTCCCTGAACTACTAAACATCTTTCAGATAAGTAGTGCACTTCCATTTTGTCATCTCCGGTGTAAGAAGCAGACCCAACAGAACCAGTTACCCAAGATTTTAATCTTCTGTCATCAGTTTGTGAAGCTCTATATCTTACGTGTAAGAAAGGACGAGTTATGTTTTTACCCAATGATTGGTCGTATACAGTAGAAGTTCCAGCAGGAATTAAACATCCTGAAACATCTCCAAAACCACCTCTAGCAGCTGCATCGTTTAAGTATTTCCAGTCTGACTTGTAGAAATCATAAGATCCTCTACGGAAAGCAGAGAAACCTAAGTTTAACGCCATGTCAGCATCATTTTGGAATACACCGTAAGAAGCTCCTCCGTTATAATTAGCATTTATCCCGGCAACCATGTCATCAATAGTAAGAGCTAATTCACGATTAACATATAACATGTTTTCTTCAATAGCACCTTGCTTGTCAAGATTTTTCAACACTAAGTCAAAATCCCCGAGAGAGGCTAAATCTTCAAATACGTTACCTCTAGTTTCAATAGCAGAGAATAAACCTTCTGTACCAGTAATACCTGAAATAGACCCTGCATTTAAAGCTGCGGTTGATGTTGTTTTAACTGACTCAATCATAGAAGTCTCTAAGTAGTCTTCAAAACGCAAACGAGTCTCTCCAGCGGCTTTTAAATACCAAGAAAAACCAGATTGTCCTGACTCATCAGTTGTTTCAACCCATCCAATTTGAGCAGTGTCTGAACCATTGATTTCAAAATGATCTTTTAAAATAATTGGTTTGTTACTGTATTGTTGGAATTCTGGCTTAAGTTGTCCATCCATGCTAGCAGATCCTTTAGCAAATTCAGAACCATATACGAACAGATTTACACCAACATTTCCGCTACCTGCAATAGAAGTAAAGTTATCAGCAGTGTACGCTTTCAATGTTACTGTTTGTCCAGATGAAGCTGAAACATAGCACTTAAGAGTTTTAAGACCAGAAGCGTTGTCGGTTACTAAAACAGTACTACCTACTCTAATAGAATTGTTAAGAGTAGATCCTAAAGTTACAATACCTGTAGAAATTGCTAGCTCTACTTTAGTACTAGCTCCAGCGGCATGTTTATATGCGATATGTAATCTATTTTGCTCAGACCAAACTACTTGATCAGATTCCATAGGCATCTCAGCGCCTACCATTTGTAAAAATCCTCCAATTGTACGGTTTCCGTATCTTTCTACTTCTTCTTCGTATAATTCAGGTAAATATTGTTGTGCCCATCCAGCTGTAGCTGAAGACGTAAAGTCGATATAGTTTGTATCGCTTACTACTGGGTTTGGCATAGGGCTAAGTGAAAATGATCCACCTAATCCTGTAGATGTGTTAAATGATCCCATTTGTTTGTTTTTTTAAGTTGTTTATTTTTTTATTTTAAATTTCAACTTTGAACTATTCTCCCCGCCTAACACTTTAAATTTCATTCCACCGGCTTCTACAACTGGTTTATTAGTTCTAGCGCCCATATCAATATTTTTAGAATTGATAGCGGTTTGTTTTATAGCGTCAGCTTTACCTTGCTCATAAAAATGTGATACAATTTTATCAATATTTTTACCTGCATATAAAGCTTTGTGATAACCTTTAGCGTCTTTCATCATATCATTTTCGT
>Ga0228670_1000469_pt1 | contig 22992 bp, 21 predicted proteins | sample 85DmetaG_FD_182785 | JGI IMG/M metagenome (GOLD analysis project Ga0228670, IMG submission 182785) | Seawater microbial communities from Monterey Bay, California, United States - 85D | ecosystem: Environmental > Aquatic > Marine > Coastal | place: USA: California | collected 2016-10-13
TTGCTCGTGATGCACAACCAGCTACAGCTGAACAAGTATTACAAGGTATTACTAGAGCTTCTCTTCAAACAAAATCATTTATCTCTGCTGCTTCTTTCCAGGAAACTACGAAAGTATTGAATGAAGCAGCTGTTAATGGTAAAGTAGATCATCTAGAAGGATTAAAAGAAAATGTTATTGTAGGTAAGAAAATTCCAGCAGGAACTGGTATGAGAACTTACGACCATTTGATTGTTGGTCCTAAAGAAGAAATCGAAGAAAGCTTTAACATATAAAAATATGAGCGAAGATCAAAATAAAAAAGGTCAAATTAATATTGAGTTAGACGAAACTATTGCAGCGGGTACTTACTCTAATTTAGCCATTATCAATCACTCAGTATCTGAGTTTATTGTAGACTTTATTAGAATAATGCCAGGAGTACCAAAAGCAAAAGTGAAGTCTAGAATTATTTTGACTCCTCAACATGCTAAAAGGTTAACAAAAGCGTTGGCTGATAATATTTTGAAGTTTGAGAAAGCTCACGGTGAAATTAAAGATTACGAACAACCACCAATTCCAATGAATTTTGGACCTACAGGTGAAGCATAAATTGTAAAAACCCAAAACATTTGTTTTGGGTTTTTTTATGGAGAGTATTATTGTTTTACAATTTTAATTGGATAGGTTTTATTCTCTTTTGTAAGCATTACAAAATAAATGCCTTTAGCAATATTACTTATATCAACTAAAACATCACTCGAGTTAGTGAAGTTATCTTCTTGAACCAATTGACCTTTAAGATCATAAACTTCGATTTTAATCGAAGAATAATGTTCTTTTAGAGAAAAATTAAGATGACCTATTGTTGGATTTGGAAAATAACTAAAATCTATGATTTCATTTTCAGTAGTTGAAAGTGTTGTATTGATTTCTATAGTAATTTCATCCCAACTTAAAATATCACTCTCAATGTATAAGGTCACTTGATAAACCCCTAAATCATTATAGGTATGTATCGGGTTTTGTTCTGTACTAGTATTTCCATCTCCAAAATCCCATAGCCAGTTTGTTGCTCCAGAACTTAGGTCTTCAAAATTAACTGTACCTTCAGATGAATTTTCTCCTTCTGGTATCCACTGAAAATTTGCAGTTGGTTTATGCTGTTTCCATAAAAAAGTGGTGATTTTTTCAAAAATAATATCCCAATATTCATTACCACTAGAACCATTACTCCATGTTCCATTATCAGTTCCGTAAAACTCATGATCTCCATCTGCAATAAAATAAGTTTCTTTACTTGTAATACCTATACTTTCTAGCCTATTATTTATTACACTACTTCCGTATGTATCATTCAATAGAGAGTATCCAAATGGTGATCCAATTTCAAAAGGGACTACGGCATCGTCTCCACCATGAACAAGAAATACTGGAATATCATTATTTGTATTGATAAGGTTTGTATTTTGAATAGCACCCCACAAAGCTACTAGAGCATCTGGTTTTCCGTTAAAATTTAGATTATCTCCAATATTTAGAGGCCCTAAGTCTGGTGCTGTATGACTGTATGGTGGCGTAGCATTAACATAATTGGTCGTATTAATTTCTGAAGGTAATTCAGTATCGTCCATGTAAATACTGTGCAGGCCAATAAAAGATCCAGCACTACTTCCAATAAAATACACCTTATTTTCATCTATGTTGTAGTCACTAGCATTGGCCCTTAAATATCTTACTGCCGCCATTCCATCTTGTATTCCTCGATACACAGCTCTGGTTCCATGCATATTTACATTTGTGATTAGGTTAAACCCTAAACGATAATCTATTGTTGCAGTTACATATCCTTTTTTAGCTAAAGAGTCACAAAATGCAATCATATCATCATTATTTTTACTTCCAAGAAGGAAGCCTCCTGAATGCGCCAAAATGATTGCAGGTCTTTTAGAATTGGTATCTCCCTCAGGCAAATAAATATCCATCTTTAAATCTTCATTTAAAGTATTACTTTCTATAGTGTAAGGAGAATTTATAGAAGGTGCAGTTTGATAAACTACATTTTCCGTACTATTTGATGATGAAAAAATTGTGTTAGTATATCTGTATTCTTGTGCTTGAACTAATAAGCTAAAGAACACAATAAAAATTATGATAATATTTTTATTAAACATCTTTCAAAATACCGGTTTACATTCAGTATCTCAAATATAAACTAATTCAAATAGATGAAGTTATTTTTATGCTTTTCTAGTTTTATTCAATAACCAAAAGTCTGCTAATACTAAAGCTGTTAACGCTTCTATTACTGGAACCGCTCTGGGAACAACACAAGGGTCGTGACGCCCTTTTCCCATGATTTCTGTTTCATCTCCTTCAGAATTTATGGTGGGTTGGTTTTGCATGATAGTAGCTACAGGTTTAAAAGCTACTCTAAAGTATATATCCATTCCATTAGAAATACCGCCTTGAATACCACCAGATAGATTTGTTTGGGTGGTTCCATCTGAATTAAAAATATCGTTATGCGAACTTCCTTGCATTTTGGTTCCTTCAAAACCGCTCCCAAATTCAAAACCCTTTACGGCATTTAAAGATAACATTGCTTTGCCTAGTTGGGCATGTAATTTATGAAATATAGGTTCCCCTAGACCAACAGGGATATTTTTGGCTACACAAGAAATTGTTCCTCCTATGGTATCACCTTGCTTTCTAATTTCTTTGATTTTATTTATCATTCTTTCAGCCATTTTCTCATTTGGACAACGAACAATATTAGATTCAGTTTTTGAGAAGTCTAACTGATTATATTCTTTATCCATTTCTATGTCACCAACAGAGGAGGTATAGGCATTAATAGTAATACTTGAAATTAACTGTTTGGCTAAAGCCCCAGCAACTACCCAATTAGCTGTCTCTCTGGCAGAGGAACGACCACCACCTCGATAATCTCTAATTCCAAATTTTTTATCATAGGTGTAATCTGCATGAGAGGGCCTGTATACGTCAGTATTGTGAGAGTAATCATGTGATTTTTGATTGGTGTTTTTTATAACAAACCCAATGGAAGTTCCTGTAGTTATCCCTTCAAAAATCCCCGAAAGGAATTCAACAGTATCTGGTTCTTTTCGTTGAGTAACTATCTTAGATTGGCCTGGTTTTCTTCTATTTAACTCATCTTGTATAGCTTTAAAATCTATAACTACTCCTGCAGGAAAACCGTCTATGATACCACCAATAGCTATGCCATGAGATTCTCCAAAAGTGGTTAGTTTTAATAAATTACCAAACGAGTTAAAAGACATGAATAATTTCTAAAAATTTGCTGCTAAGATACTATAAAAATTAGATAACAATAGTTTAATTGTTAATGCTAATACCATAATTATTGAGTCTTTTTTTGTGAATTCATCATCTTTTATTGCATCTGTATTCTTTGAATATTAAAATAAATACTAAAAGGTATGATGAGACTCCTTAGTTAGGAAAACCTTTAAAAGCTACTATTTTGTTTTATATTTTCAGCTATTCTGAATTGATGTTGATAATCTTTTTAAGTAATCCCAAAAAAAACAAATAGACTTTAAAATTATTCTATTAAAAAAAGTAGAAATGTTTTTACAAAATGAAAACCTTTTCTATATTTGCACCCGCTATATCATTAAAGAATAGCACGACCGGAGAAATGGCAGAGTGGTCGAATGCGGCAGTCTTGAAAACTGTTGACTGTAACAGGTCCGGGGGTTCGAATCCCTCTTTCTCCGCAACAAACCTTGTAAGTCACTGATTTACAAGGTTTCTTATTTTTAGTTGCCTAGATCGTTGCCTTTTCTCTCTAAAAATCTTAATAAAATGCTAAGTTACCAATCTGAAGTTTTAGCGAACCATAAAAACCCAAAAAATAACATTGAGGGTGTTTGTAAAAGATCGTGAAACTGCATGGAGGTAATTACAATCACTACATATCCAAGTAGTCTTATGAATCGTTTATTAGCTTCTTTCATAGATCTTAAGTTTTTTAGTTAATAGATAGATTTTAATCAGTAGGATCACAAATACAATGGGTTCGATAATTAAAAAGATCCATATGTTGAGTTCTTGGTAAGTCATTCCTAACTTTTCACTTGCTATTTGCAAAAGTCTTACGGATTGGTCAAATACTTCGTTCATAATCAATTGGTTAATTTTTTACACGTAATCTTGGTTGGGGGAGTTTACAAATAGGTTCTTTGGGGGGAGGTTTATATTAGGTGGTGAACATTCAAATATTTACACTATTTTTAAAAAAAATTAAAAAAAATTTATGAATAAGGAATTAATCAAAGCTCTTAGAGACATTACAAAAAAAGGGCAAACTTTTAATTTTGGTTTTTCTCCAGTACCGAAAGGAATTGATTATGATATTGACAAGGGATTGAGTGATGAAATGGAATCTGAGTTAAGAGATTGGATTACAGACGAATTAGCTCCGCTTAGTGATTATCACAGTACTTATTATGAATTAACGTTTATTGATGAGACAATAAGTCTCGGTTGCTGTGCTTCATGGGGAGGATGGCTTTATGAAGATAGTCATTCTAGGAATGATATATTAACAGACGAAGTATTAAAAATTTTACTACCTGATTTTGATATTGATAACATTGATATAGATTATTTATCAATATCTTTTGAGTGTACTATTGATGAGTCCAAAATTGACTTTAATTGGTGGAATGATTTTGCAAGTTATGAGGACAGTAAAGGAGATATTACCAATATTACTTTAAAACCTTTACAAAAAAAATTAGAAAAAGTTTTTAGTAAATTTTTACCCGATTTTGGTTCAGAGGGAGATATTGATTACGATGGTGTTTCATCAAAGTTTATAACTGTTGAAGATTCTCACCCAACAGTAGAAGAATCATTATTTTTTAAATTAACATTTGAAATTGAAAATGATTAAACTCAATCAAATTTCTAAAAGTATATTTAAAACTAAGTTGATGAAAAATAAAAAGTCTGCCAAGTGGTTTATTTGGTATGTTCAAAATAAAATTGACGGGATACACTTTTATTCTCTTGAAAAAGACAACTTACATTTTGGTGTTTGCTTTTTTATTTTTCAAAATTACAATACAGAAATTGGCATACTGATAAATAATGAATATCAAAATAAAGGCTTAGGGTCAGCCTTAATAAATCAGTTACTTTTAAATAGTAAAAAACCTCTAATATTTAAAGTGTCTATTAACAATACCATTTCATCAAAATTTTTAATGAAATTTGTAAATAAAGGAGTACTATCTTTTCAAAAAGACAAAACTAATTTAGTTTTTAAATCAATCTAATCTTATAATTTTAAACTAAAATCTCTATAATGGTACAGGATATAAATTTTTGAGATTCAAATTGGGTTTTTAATTCAAAAAAATTATTTCATATTAAATACTCATATTATGATATATATTTTGTAAATTGATTGATCTATAAAAACAAGAAAATGAACCGCATTAAAGAGGTTTTAGAAGACAAGGGCATCAAACAGATTTGGCTCGCTGAGAAGCTTGGAAAAAGCTATAATATGGTAAACTCATATGTACAAAATAGGAGGCAGCCAAGTATTGAAGTTTTGTACAAGATTGCAAAAATCTTAAATGTAGAAATAATTGAATTATTGAATCCAGCTAAACAATTAGATTGAACACTCAAATAGACATCTTAGAAAATGAAATTTTAAAGCGTTATCCAGACGTTCTTCAAATTCTTTTAAGTGACCAAACAACAAAAAATAATATTCTTTGGGCTACAAATAATTATGAGTATTTAGGTCAATTATATTGCTCTGAAAAAGAAATTACTCTTAAATTAATTACAGGATCTAATGGAGATGTAATAATGCCAAGGGTTCAAAAAGATAAAATCCTTCAACAATCAAGGGCAAGAGACATGGCTGAGGTGTTTACACCCTCATGGATATGTAATTCTCAGAACAACTTAATTGATAACAAATGGTTTTGTAAAGAAAATACATTTAATGAGGAAATTAAGTTAAGTGATGGTAGTTGGGGTTGGAAAGTGAATGCAAAAAAAATAACTTTTCCTAAGAAAAAAAATTGGAAAAATTACATTCAAGATAAACGTCTTGAAATTGCTTGTGGTGAAGCGCCCTATATAACAAGTCGTTATGATACAACTACAGGAGCATTTATTCCCATAAATGAAAGAATAGGAATATTAGATCGTAAACTAAGAGTAATTAATGAGAATGTAAATACATCTGGTGAATGGTTAAAGGCAGTACAAAGCGCCTTTAAATCTACTTATGCTTATGAATGGCAGGGTGATAGTTTGTTGCTAGCAAGAGAAGCAATGTTATTTACGTTTATTGAAAACTACAGGTTGAAATTTAACACTGAACCATTATTAAAGTCAATAAAATATATAGCTAATATAATATCATGGAACGTTTGGCAAATGGATGGAATAAAAGGAGTCATTCCTAATTCTTGCAGAGAGATTGATAAGGTTGAAATAAATCTTTTTGATGAAAATAAAACAACTCGTATTAAATGTGAAGGATGTGAAAAAGATAACATCAAAAAACATAATGGTACATACTGTTTAATAAAAAACTGGTCAAATATTGATAAAACAACAGGTCGTAAAGGCAAAATAATTAGATATATAGACCTATTAAATAATTAAGATTAATGAAATTTACATCATCTCTAAAACCTAAATTAATATATGTATTTCGTATCAACGATACTGCGCATTTAGGCTGTTTGAAAGTTGGAGAGGCTACAGTTGATACTGACGATTTATTTGGGTTACAAGCAAACTCTAAAATCCTGAATCAAGCGGCGAAAGCAAGAATTAATCAATACACCCAAACAGCCGGTATATCTTATGACTTACTGTATACAGAATCCACGATTTTCGTAGATAATAAAACAATTAAATCTTTTAATGACAAAGAGGTTCATAATGTTCTCAAAAGGTCTGATATTAAAAAAAAGGTTTTTGATACAGAAAACAAAGCAAATGAATGGTTTATAACCGATTTAGAAACTGTTAAAAAAGCTATTGCAGCAGTAAAACAGGGTAAGGATTCATTAAATGCAAGTGAAATATCTAAAAATCAAAGCCCAATAATTTTTAGACCAGAACAACAAGATGCTATTGCAAAAACTAAAAAGCAATTTAAGAAAAGTAATGAAATGCTTTGGTTTGCTAAAATGCGTTTTGGTAAAACACTTTCAGCTTTACAAGTAATCAGAGAACACAATTTTAAAAGAACTTTAATCCTTACTCACAGACCTGTTGTAGATGCTGGATGGTTTGAGGATTTTGGTAAAATTTTCTACGACAAGCCAAACTACAATTATGGTTCTAAAAATAAAGGAGGTGAATTTCTATCCTTAGAAAAACGAAGTAAAAAAGAAGATATTAATTATATCTATTTTGCTTCAATGCAAGACCTTAGGGGTTCTGAATTAGTAGGTGGTAATTTTGATAAAAATGATGAATTATTTTCTACGGCGTGGGATTTTATTATTGTAGATGAAGCTCACGAAGGAACACAAACAGAACTTGGTAAAAATGTATTAAATGGTTTAAAACAAGAGAAAACTAAAATACTTCACCTTTCTGGCACACCATTTAATTTAATTGATGATTATAAAGAAGAAGAAATATATACATGGGATTATGTCATGGAACAAAAGGCAAAAGCTGAATGGGATACTATACATTTAGGAGATCCAAATCCATATGCTTCATTGCCTAAAATGAATATTTTTACTTACGATTTAGGCAAGTTAATAAATGACTTTATTGATGAAGATGTAGCCTTTAATTTCAAAGAATTCTTTAGAGTAGATGAAACTGATGAATTTATTCATAAAAAAGATGTAGAGAAATTTCTAAATCTTATCTGTAAAGGTAATTCCGACAGTAATTATCCATTTGCAACACAAGAATATAGAGATAACTTCCGCCATTCTCTTTGGATGGTCCCTGGTGTCAAAGAAGCAAGAGTTTTAAGCACTTTACTAAAATCACATCCTGTTTTTAGCCAATTTGAAATAGTTAATGTAGCAGGAGAAGGTGATGAAGAAGAGAATAACGACGATGCTCTTAAAAAAGTTAATAAAGCAATTTCTGATAAACCACAAGAAACTTATACTATCACACTATCCTGCGGTCGACTTACCACAGGAGTATCTGTAAAAGCTTGGACCGCTGTATTTATGTTATCTGGTTCTCACAATACTTCTGCTTCAAATTATATGCAAACTATTTTTAGAGTACAAACACCTGCAACCATAAATGGTAAGGTAAAAGAGGAGTGCTTTGTATTCGATTTTGCACCTGACCGTACCCTAAAAGTTATTGCTGAAGCAGCTAAAATGTCATCAAAAGCAGGAAAAACAACAGATCAAGATCGTAAAATAATGGGTGAATTTTTAAACTTCTGCCCGATTATATCTACTGAAGGTACTCAAATGAAAGAGTACGATGTTAATAAAATGTTAGAACAGCTAAAAAGAGTATACATTGAGAGAGTTGTAAGTAATGGTTTTGAAGATTCGCATTTATACAATAATGACCAATTGATGATGTTAGATGGAATTGAATTGGAGGAATTTAATGGTCTTAAAAAGATTATTGGTAGTACCAAGGCAATACCAAAAACAAGCGAGATCGATTTAAATAAACAAGGCTTTACAGATGAAGAATATGAAAAACTAGAAGCTGCTAAAAAGAAGAAAAAAACAGAATTAACAATAGAGGAAAAAAAACTTTTAGACGAACGTAAAGAAAAAAAGAAAAACAGAGATACAGCAGTATCAATTTTAAGGGGTATTTCTATTCGTATGCCATTATTGATTTACGGAGCTGATATAAAGGATGAAGAACGAGAATTAACTATTGATAATTTTACCGATTTAGTTGACAATCAATCTTGGGAAGAGTTTATGCCGAAAGGAGTTACGAAAGTCACCTTTAAAAGATTTAAAAAATACTATGAGCCAGATGTATTTAGAGCAGCTGGGAAACGTATTAGAGCATTAGCGAGAGTAACAGATAAACTAACTATTGAGGAGCGCATAGAACGGATAACGGAAATCTTTGGTAAATTCAAAAACCCTGATAAGGAAACAGTACTTACTCCTTGGCGTGTCGTTAATATGCATATTGGTAATTGTCTTGGTGGTTATGTCTTTTTTGACGAGAAATTTGAAAATACAACACTCGAACCTCGTTATACAAAACAAGATAAAGTAACAGAGGAAGTATATAGTACAGATAGTTGTATACTTGAAATCAACTCAAAATCAGGTTTATATCCTTTATTTATTGCTTACAGCGTTTATCGTAATGCAATAAAAATCGCGTACCCTAAAAAAGAATATAATGAGCTAACAGTAACAGAGCAACATAAGATTTGGGATAAAGTAGTAGCAAATAATGTTTATGTACTTTGTAAAACACCAATGGCAAAAAGCATAACTAAACGCACGTTGGTAGGTTTTAGAAATACAACAGTAAATACAAGATATTTTGATAACTTAATACATCAAATTAAAGACAGACCTAATAAATTCATCGAAAAAATAAGAAAAGGTAAATCTTATTGGAAAGCTAATAACAATAACAATATGAAATTTAATGCAATAGTTGGAAATCCGCCCTACCAAGAAACAAATGAAAAAACAAGTGATACACCGATTTATAATCATTTTATGGATATTTCATTTAAAATTTCTGATAAAGTAAGTTTTATAACACCGGGTAGATTTCTTTTTAATGCTGGAAAAACACCAAAAGAATGGAATAACAAGATGCTTAATGATAAACACTTTAAAGTAATTTGGTATAAAAGTAATAGTAATGATGTATTTCCAACTGTTGATATTAAAGGCGGAGTTGCAGTAACTTTTAGGGACAAAACTCAAGATTTTGGTAAGATAGGTTTTTTTACTAGCTATCCTGAGCTTAAAACAATTGTTGAAAAGGTTGAGAATAGTTTAGATTTTTGCTCACTTACTGAAATAATTCATCTACAAAATAAAATGAATCTTGAAGCATTATATTCCTATAATCAAAACTTCAAAAAGATAATAGGAAGTAATGGTAGGGAAAAACGTCTAACTTCATCAATATTTAGTCAATTAGATGTTTTTACAGATTGTTCAAATAAAGAAACCGATGTTAGAATATTGGGTTTAATAAAAAACAAGCGAGTTTTTCAATGGATGCCAAAAGACTTTTTAGATGATCATAAAAATTTATCTAAATTTAAAGTTCTTGTTCCTAAGGCAAATGGTACAGGTAAATTAGGTGAAGTGCTTTCAACACCAGTTATTTGCGAACCAAATACGGGTTTTACTTTCAGTTTTATTTCATTTGGTTGTTTTGACAATAAAGACAAAGCAAATGCAACTTTGAAATACCTAAAAACAAAATTTACTCGTACCTTATTGGGTGTTCTTAAAATAACACAAGATAATTTACCAAGAACTTGGTCAAAAGTACCTCTTCAAAATTTCTCTACTAAATCTGACATTGACTGGAGTAAATCTATAGAGGAAATTGATCAACAGCTCTACAAAAAATATAAATTAAGCCAAGAAGAAATTGAATTTATCGAAAGTATGATAAAACCTATGAAATAAATATGAAAGCAAATGAACTACCAATCATAAATTTTCTACAAGCACCAGATGTGCAATTTGTAATACCTGTGTATCAACGTAATTACGACTGAACAAATAATGAATGTAAAGGACTATTAAATGACATTATAGTTGTAGAAAATTCAAATTTCAATGAGTTATATTGTAAATCAATAAAATATTAAAATGGATTTTAATAAAATTTCTTATGTGAAGCTAAATGCAAAGCAAAAAGAGAATTATAATTATCATAAAGTAGCTTCAGTATTGGCAGATTACGGTTATGATTCAATGCGGCTAAATAACGATTGGCAAGGAGCTGACTTTATTGCAGTAAAAGGCGATAGTATGTTAAAAGTCCAATTAAAAGGAAGGTTTACTATCAATCATAACTACAAAGGAAAAGATTTATATGTTGCCTTTATTGAAGATGGCATTGTGAAACTGTACCAACATGATGATGCTTATCAATGTGTTAGAGAGCATACTAAATTAACTGAATCTTGGAATAAAGAAGTGGGAGGTGGTCATTCTTGGAAAAAAACACCTAAATATTTTGAATCAATTATTATTAAATTATAGCTAGACAATATGATAAAATTATTAAATTTATTTGGAAGCAGTAAAGATCTAGTATTTGTAGATTTTGATACAAGAAAATCATTGACACTTAATAAAATTAGAAATTTTCACACAGTGAACAATTGTCCAATTGCTGTTAAGGTAACTAGTTTGTGTATAATTGAATGGTCGTTTCTAAATAAAGACTCTATAACTCAGCACGAGGATATTGTCTCTTGTTATGATGGATTAAGAGACAGTAACTGGATGTTAAAAGAAATAAATCAAAATAATATTTTTAAGGTTTTAGATGCTGATGAAGTTGAAATTTTTGCACAAAAATACGAGCAGTGGTATACACCAGAATATGATGAAATTGATTTTGAGTTTGGGATGGCTAATTGTATTAATCTTTCTGTTGAGGATTGTCTAACTATAGGTGGTAATTTTATTTTTAATGAGAATAATATAAATGAAAGTGGAAGGGTTAAAGGAATTATGGATCAAAGTGAGCCTGTTAGATTATTTTTCATGAATCCTGAGGAAAAAAAAGCTGCAAATATCTTTTTAGATAAGCGTTTAAATTCGATTAAAGATGTTTTTATTAAATATGATCTTGATATAAATGCTTTTCATTTCATTACAAATAACATATACAAATAATATTGTAAACATTATGAAAAAAGAAGAATTTTATAAAGCTGCCTATGAGTTTTTACAATCGAATAAAAAAAATAAGGGTGTTAGACCAGATTTAACTCCTGGAACAAAAAAAGTTGATATTCAATTTTTTAAAAAGAAGAAGATATCATCATATAATAAAGATCAGTTTAAATGTTTTGAAGAACCTGACTTTATATTTTCATACATTGATCATCATGAGGATTATTGGTTTTTAAATGATAATAATTCTTTTTATGACAATGTCCATGATGAAAACTGTGATGTTATAATTGTTGAAGAGGATGAAGATCTGGATATACCTGAACACAGATCTTATAATTTTTTAGACAAATGTTTAAAACATAAGAAGATTAATGATAAATATGCTAGTTTAATTTCAATGGCTAAAAATATTGAAGAAATTAGATGGGGTAACACTGTTCAGTACACTGAAGTATTGATATCTAAAGAAGTAAATCTTGTTGAATTTCAAAGTGATTTATTTGAATCAAATTTAAAAGTCAATTTTATTCTTGATACATTTTAACTTTTAATTTCATGAATGTAAATTTTTATATTTAACCTATGGATAATCTTTTTGATGCTTGTGTAGAATTTTTAAGATGGCTTGGAGACATAGTTGGTCTAAGTTATAAAGAAATTAATATTTGGATTTTTGTAATTATTGAACCTATTATTTTCATTCTAATGTTGCTTTGGATCTTAAAATTGAAAAAAATACTTAATAAATTAAAAAATAAATAACCCCTTTTTTAGTGTAAATAAGAATTTGATATGGAAGAAAAATTAGTAAAACAAATATCAGAGCTTTCAAAAAAAAGTCAACTTTTTGATATTTTGATAGCAGTAGAAATAAGTAAGTTATTTATTGGAGATAATACTAATTTAATAATAAATGAACGTTTGTCTAATTATAACCGAATTTCTAAATTTTTTGAAACAAATAACATATTCTTTGATTCATTTTCTTCAACATCATTTAATATTACACCACCAAGCTTTGAAGTTCAGTTTGGAGAAGGAGTTAACTTTCAGGATTTATTCATTATTGCATCAATATTAAAAATATTTGGACTTAAGTCTTTATCATTAGATAGATTTTATAAAAATAAAATTTATATTGGTTCATATCCACATGATCTCTTCATGTCTTTAATTCCTGTAGATTATAATGACTTACAATATTTTGTACATAAAACTCATGTAATTTCCGTTGATGACTTTTTAATAATACCATTTGACACTCAACTAAGCGAAATTATAGATGCTAAAATGTGGTATCCAGATGCCTATTTTAAAGATCTTGAGCAAGTTAGAGAAGATTATTGGCGTGATAAAGGTGTGTTTTATGATGGTTTTAACATACGAAAAACAGAGATCTTCTAGGTTTGAGAAAAGCTCATAAAATTCATCACAAGAAATTATTTACTCTTATTTAGTATAAGAATCAATTTAAATTATAATTGATGCTTTAATTTTTTTAATATAGACATACTAGCGCTCATAATAATTTAATATGGTATGCGCCCCCTGAGAATTTAATTTTAAAAGAAATACTCGGAAATTTGAATGTCTATTGGCGCTAGCGAAATTCTCAAAGGACTACAGACGCAATTTTTTCGGAGGTTTACGTTACACCCGTTCCAATAGGAGTGGATACCTAAAGTATAGCAACTTATACAGATTTGCGACTGTTTATTTCAATATGACTGTATCTCAGTCTCATTAAATATGTTTTTACTGTTTATTTTTTATCTTCTATAACTTACAATTGTAATTTTTAAACTCTTTTTTGTTAATAATTGTAAGTCTTATTTTTCTTTACTTGCTACAAAACCTATCTATAATTAATAGATGTTTGTAAAAAAGCGGGTTAATAGTGCTAAATTACAGAGTTAAAGACCACCTTCATGTAAATACACGATTAACCCACCCTTTTGTATTTTAAACTTTTGAACTCTTCAAGGTTCTCTTCAAAATCTTTTCTATTGATGTGATACATACCTCCACCGCCAACTCTGTGAGCTTTAATCTTTCCACATTTGATATAATCCCTAATTGTTCTGGGCTTAACACTTAATTCATGAGCGACTTCCTTTGTGGTCATGTATTCTGGCTTTTCAGCTTCTTTTGTAATACTTAAAGCTATTTTTATTACTTCTTTGAGTAAAGATTCATCTAAGTAACCGTTTTGTTCATTTTTGATGTTCATAATGATTATTTTTTTTATTCACGCATACTTATGGATACGTTCAATTCAATGATACATCGAAAATAATTTAGATCCAAGAAATCAAAATGCACAAAAAGTCTCTATAATAAACGAAAAACCGTGCCAAAATTTTAAAAATCAAAATTTACCAAAAAGACGTCAGATTGGAGAACATGTGAATGAAAAAGTGATCAAAACAGAACATGTTATTATGCGATTTTAAGCACAGATTCATCACCCCAAACTTGCTTCATGAACTTTTGAGAATCAGTTATTGATGGTCTATAATATGAATTAAATGTTTTGATAGATTTATGACCAGTAATATTCATGATAACTTTGCTTGGTGTCCCTTTATTTAACATCACAGTAATAAAAGATCTTCTTGCAGTATGGGTACTTATCCGTTCATGTTTGGGTTGTTTCGTTTCAATAATATCATTTCCAATTCGTTTTGTACTTGTAACTATTTGAGTAAAACCAACAGCTTTACAAGCCTCTTTTATATAATCTCTAAATTTCTGATCTGAAATAGTTGGTAATTTATAATCGTATTTTTGCAAAATAGATTTTGATATAGGTGTCAAAGGAATTGTAAGATGTTTGGACTTGTCCTTGGTTTCTCTCAGTAAAATGTAATCATTCTGAATATTTGACTTTGAGACACGCTTGAAATCGCTGTAACGCATTCCAGTCAAGCACGCAAAAACAAAAACATCTCTCACGCGTTCTAATTTTGAGTTCTGAAAGACAAACTTGTATAACTGTATTATTTCCTCATGAGTCAAAACCACCTGATGCGTTACTTCACGTTTAATTTTAAACTTCTCAAATGTATTATTTTTAGTATATTGATTTTCTAAAGCATACTTTAAAAAGGCTTTTATCAATCCAATGTTTCTCCCAAAGGTATTGACATTGTGTTTTTTTACAGTTTCACAATAATGTTTAAAATTAGCATACCACTTCATAGTAATTGAAGAGAATTTAACCTTACCATGAATAGCTTCAAACTCTCTTATCAAGTTTAAAATATTTTGGTAACGTTTTTTTGTGCCTTTAGTCCAATCGCCTAACTTAAATTTGTATTCTACAAACTCATCAAATACCGTCTCAAAGTCATTATTTCGCTTTATACGTTTAAATTCTTGATCAAAGCAATCTTTTAAAGCCTTTTTAGTAACGATCTCCTCCGTAGCAGCAAATTGCGCATGAAAATTCCTAAACAGCTTTGTATAGCGATCCAGTTGCCCGCTGATAAGATTGTAAGTGATTTGTTCATCTTTGGCTTTTGACTTCTTTGGATATTGGTTTCTTTTATCCCAATATTGAGGATGAATTCTTTCTCCAGTAGAGTAGACAAAACGTTCTCCATTTTTAAGATTTGCATAAAATAGAATAAGGGATTTGTTTTTGGAATTAGGTGTTTTTAATTTAAAGTTCATGATATTATTTTTTAATTAATAAATAGTAGTTGCCTGAATCGTTGCCTAAACCAACGATACCATAACAACACAAACATAGTCGTTTGTATTCGTAATTTATTGATAATAAGATATTTAGGTGTTTTTTGCATGTATAGATATACGTTTACATACGTTATTGAGTGGAGCCTCTTTCTCCGCAAAAGGAAACTCACAACACCCGTTGTGAGTTTTTTTGTTTTCTCAAAAACTAAACTTATTTTGTTTTTGGGCAAACAAAAAGTGAAAATTCTTACAAATAATTCTGGATTTCTATAGTTTTCCAGGTTTCATTTCTTGGGATGTACTAAGTAAATCCCTTTTTATCCACCAATAAGTTTAGAGCTTAAAAATACAAACCACCAAGTTTACTTGAGTGATTTTTTAGTTTTAATAACCTAATTAAACAAGTCTTTTAATTTTTTTTAACAAAAACCATACAATGTTGCCAAGGAAGGTTAGTTATATTTTTTTTGAGCTTAAAGCCAGCGGCTTCCATTTCTTTGATAGCTTGTTTTTCAGACATTTTGTGTATTTCTTTGATAGGAACACTAGAGTCTTCACTTCTGTATTCGATTAAGAATAACTCTCCATTTGGTTTTAAGGCTTTTTTTATTGAAATAATTATTTCTGCAGGATAATTGAATTCATGATATACATCCACCATCAAAACTTTATCAACTGAATTAGATGGTAAAAGAATACTTTTTTCAGTTCCAAGAATAGTTTCAATATTTTTAATTTCACCAGACTGTTTTGTTTTTTCAATTGCCATTAACATTTCTGGTTGAATGTCTACGGCATAAACCAAACCATTCTTAGTCAAAGAAGCTATTTTAAAAGTATGATATCCAGATCCAGCACCTATATCTGCAATAATATCATTGGATTTAATTCTCATGTTTTGAATTAATTTAGAAACATTTTCCTCTTCCTCTCGTTCAGATCTTTGTAGCCAACTAATTCCTTCGAAACCCATTACATATGCAATTTCTCTACCCATATACCATTTTCCAATTCCGTTATAATCTCCACTTTTAAATGTGTAGTTGTTTGTATTAGTAGTTTGACTCAAGGATTTATTTGAGATTAGTAAACCAATAAATAGAGATAAAAAAAGAATATTTTTTTTCATATAGTTAAAATTAATTTAATTAATCTAATAATCAAAATAAAGTAAATAAATCAAGAAATTATCTACACAAATTCATCTTATAAAATGTATTTTTGTTATCCTTTTAAGAATTTAATGAGAACAAAATCAATTAAAAAAAATAAAATTAACGTAGTAACATTAGGCTGCTCTAAAAATATTTATGATTCTGAAGTTTTAATGGGACAGTTAAAAGCCAGTGGTAAAGATGTTGTTCATGAAGATAAAAATGATGAGGGTAATATCGTTGTAATCAATACCTGCGGTTTTATTGGAAAAGCAAAGGAAGAGTCTGTAGATACCATTCTACACTATGTAGAAAAAAAAGAAGCAGGTGATGTAGATAAGGTTTTTGTGACAGGTTGCCTTAGCGAACGTTATAAGCCAGATCTAGAAAAAGAAATTACTGATGTGGATCAATATTTTGGGACACATGATTTACCAAATCTTCTGAAAGTTCTTGGTGCGGATTATAAACATGAACTCATAGGTGAACGATTAACTACCACACCTAAACATTATGCCTATTTAAAAATAGCAGAAGGTTGTGATAGACCTTGTTCTTTTTGTGCTATTCCTTTAATGCGCGGAAATCATAAATCAACACCAATTGAAGATCTTGTAATTGAGGTAGAAAAATTAGCTCAAAAAGGAATCAAAGAAATCATGCTTATCGCACAGGATTTAACATATTATGGTTTAGATATCTATAAAAAAAGAGCACTGGCCATGCTTTTAAAAGCTTTAGTTAAAGTTGATGGAATAGAATGGATACGAATGCATTATGCTTTTCCAACTGGTTTTCCGATGGATGTATTAGAGGTTATGAAAAACGAACCTAAAGTGTGTAATTATCTGGATATTCCTCTGCAGCATATTAATACAGAGATTTTAAAATCTATGAAGCGTGGTACTTCACACGAAAAAACAACTGCCTTAATTCGTAAATTTAGAGACGTAGTTCCAAACATGGCAATTAGAACTACGTTAATTGTTGGCTACCCTGGAGAAACAGAAGCGCAATTTCAAGAATTGAAGGATTGGGTAGAAGAGATGCGCTTTGAGCGCATGGGAGCTTTTGAGTATTCTCATGAAGAAAATACGGGTGCTTTTGTTCTAGAAGATGATGTTCCAGCAGATGTAAAGTTCAGACGTGTAAATGAAATCATGGAAATTCAATCACAGATTTCTTGGGAAATTAATCAACAGAAAATAGGGAAAATATTTACTTGTTTGTTCGATAGAAAAGAAGGAAACTATTTTTATGGACGAACAGAATTTGATTCTCCAGATGTAGATAATGATGTGCTCGTAGATGCAAGAGAACACTATATAAAAATAGGTGAATTTATTCCTGTTAAAATACATGAGGCGGGAGACTTCGATTTATACGGTACTCCTGTAAAATAATTTTACAAATTATAGCAGTAGTATCTTTTGTAAAGTTCTAATTAACAGATACTTTTAATTTTTATCGATCTCCCTCTCATGAGTTATATTTTGTTGGAATATAAATCTAGACTTCTTTCTTAGTTATGATCTTTTAGTAGAAAATGAATTCGAAAATTTATGAGTTATACTAACTTCGGTATGTTATAACTGACTACAAATTTAGTATTTTTGATAAATTTTTTATTTTAAACAATTATAAATGATGATCTTATTTAATCTTGTCATCTATTAATTTTATGAAGTTTACTCATATTCCTTTTCATAAAACAGGATTCTTTTCTAAGATAATGACTGATTATTTAGATCAAAAAAAATCTATTAAGCAGTTTTATAGTAATTTTCCAGATATAAAGGGGTTTGCCTCTCAAATTAATGAGAAAAAAAAATCGTTTGATTTAGCAACAAGGGAAAAATTAGTAACTGTTTTAAAGGATCAGTATAGAAACGTATCTGCCACAGAGGCCACTATTGAAAATATTAATTCGTTAGAAAATAAAGAAACGTTTACCATAACTACTGGTCATCAATTAAATTTATTTACTGGACCGTTATATTTCCTATATAAAATTATTTCAACTATTAATTTAACGGAATCTTTAGCTGAACAGTTTCCTAATCAGAGATTTGTTCCTGTATACTGGATGGCAACTGAAGATCATGATTTTAAAGAAATTAGTTATTTTAATTTCAAAGGAAAAGAAGTATCCTGGGACAGACCAAATGGTGGAGCAGTTGGAAGGTTTTCTTTAGAAGGGTTACAAGAGGTTCATGCTCATTTTTCAAAACAACTAGGGGATACTAAAAATGCCATATTCTTATCACAACTTTTTGAAAAGGCATATGTATCCCATAGCAATTTGGCTGATGCTACCAGGTATATTGCAAATGAGTTATTTAAAAGTTATGGGCTAGTTATTTTAGATGCTGATGATCAACGATTAAAAAATATATTTGCTCCTATAATGAAGGATGAGCTTCTTAATCAAACTTCAAAGAAAGCAGTATCCAAAACTATATTAAATTTAGAAAAAGATTATAAGATTCAGGTAAATCCGAGAGATATAAATTTATTTTATTTATCAGAAAACTCTAGAGAAAGAATTATAGAGAGTAAAGGTCTATTTAAAATTCATAATACAGATATTGTTTTTTCAAAAGCTGAAATTCTTGAGGAGTTAGACAATCATAGTGATCGTTTTAGTCCAAATGTTCTCATGAGGCCGCTATATCAGGAGGTTATTCTTCCCAATCTTTGTTATATTGGAGGAGGAGGAGAATTAGCGTATTGGATGCAATTGAAAGGTTATTTTGAGACAGTAAAGATTCCTTTTCCGTCATTGCTTCTCAGAAATTCGGTTCAAATAGTAACTCACAAACAAGTTAAACAGTTACAAAACTTAGATGTTTCTTTTGAAGAAATGTTTTTAAGACAGCATTTGTTAATTGCAAAAAAAATAAAAGAGAAATCGGATATTAAATTTAATTTTGAAGATGCAACAGAACTGCTTACCCAACAGTTTTTAGCATTAAGAAGAGTTGCTAATGAAACAGATAGTTCATTTATTGGAGCTGTTGATGCTCAACAAAGAAAACAATTAAAAGGTTTAAATAATTTAGAAAAAAGATTGCTTCGTGCAGAGAAAAGAAAGCACTTTCTTTTAACTAATAGGATTAAATCATTGCAAGACCAATTACTTCCCAATAAAACTCTAGAGGAACGTCATCGTAATTTTTCTGATTATTATTTAATCTATGGTCAAGAATTAATTATCTCATTAAAAGAATCACTAAAACCACTTCAACAAGCATTTACTATTTTGGAACTCTAAATGAAACTTAAGCCGGGATTGCATCCTAGAAATAAGCATAAAAATGGTTATGACTTTGATGTTTTAACCCAACACAATAAAAATTTAATCTCTTTTGTTACTAAAAATGATTATGGAAGCCTTACTATAGATTTTTCTAATCCTAAAGCGGTAAAAGAATTAAATCTTACTTTATTGCAGGCCTATTATGGAATAGATAAATGGATCTTTCCAGATGAAAATTTATGCCCTCCAATACCAGGTCGAGTAGATTATATTCATTATGTTTCTGATTTGTTGTCGGATTCTAAAATTTTAGACAAAATATCTGTTTTAGATATAGGTACTGGTGCAACTTGTATTTATCCTTTACTTGGTGTTAAGGAATATGATTGGAATTTTATTGCAACAGACATAGAATTAGACTCCTTAGATACTGCTCAAGATATTATAGATGATAACAATCTAAGTGATAAGATTATTTTGAGACAACAGTTTAATGAAGAAAATATTTTAGAAGGAATAATTGAAAAAGGAGATTCTTTTTCCGCAGTTATTTGTAATCCTCCTTTTTATAAATCTGAAAAAGAGGCTAGGGGAGCTAATGCAAGAAAAAATAGAAACTTAGGAACAAATACTGTTCGTAATTTTTCTGGTAATAATAATGAATTATGGTATCCTGGTGGAGAAAAAGCTTTTTTACATAATTACCTGTATCAGAGTTCGTTATTTAAAAATAGTAGCCTCTGGTTTACGAGTTTAGTTTCAAAAAAGGATACTATTGAAAGTCTTCAGAAATCTGGAGTTAAACTTAACGTAAAAACAATGAAAATAATTCCTATGCATCAAGGAAATAAAGTTACTCGAATAATAGCTTGGCAATTTTAAAATATTATTTAAGTAAAAACAATATCATTGATTTTTTGTGATTAAAATTAGTGCAATAAATAAGTCATACGATTTTAGTAGCCCAATTAAAAGCCCAGCTATGCATAACTTTATAATGGCCTTTTAAAATTTCTACGAAAAAGTTGTAGTAATTAACTATCAAAGAATAATCTATTTAAAATCAGTTTATAAAAATACAATTCTTAATTATCTGATGAAAATATTTATGAAATCTGTAGGGTCTTTAAAGTCAAAAACCAAAGCTAGGCTTTGGTTTAGGGGTAATTTCTTTTTCATACAATAATTCCCATAAAATACAAATGTTGAAATGTATTTTGAATTTATATTGCTATAAATATAAGTAGCAAAAACAGTGCCATAAATTGTAAGCTTTATTTTTAAAACTCTTGGGATTTGTTTTATTATTGTAAATACTTATAAATGAATAACTTCGTCATAGGCATCAGCTACAGCTTCCATTACTGCCTCGCTCATAGTAGGATGAGGGTGAATAGTTTTTAAAACTTCGTGCCCAGTAGTTTCTAACTTTCTTCCTAATACCGCTTCTGCAATCATATCTGTTACTCCAGCTCCTATCATGTGGCAACCTAACCATTCACCATATTTTGCATCAAAAATTACTTTTACAAAACCATCTGGTGTTCCAGCTGCAGTTGCTTTTCCTGAGGCAGAAAAAGGAAATTTACCAACCTTTATTTCATATCCTTGATCTTTAGCTTGGTCTTCAGTAAGTCCAACAGAAGCAATTTCAGGACTCGCATAGGTACATCCAGGAATATTTCCATAGTCTATTTTTTCAGAATGTAAACCAGCTATTTTTTCTACACATGTAATTCCTTCAGCTGAGGCAACATGAGCCAAGGCTGGACCGGGAACTACATCTCCAATAGCATAATATCCTGGAATATTAGTTTGATACCAGTCATTTACTAATATTTTGTCTCTGTCCGTAATGATCCCTACATCTTCTAATCCAATATTTTCTATATTAGTTTTTATACCTACGGCAGATAAAACAATATCAGCTTCTAAAATTTCTTCACCTTTTTTAGTTTTAACAGTAGCCTTTATTCCTTTTCCAGAGGTATCTACAGATTCTACGGAAGCATTTGTCATGACTTTGATACCCGCTTTTTTAAAGGATCGTTCAAATTGTTTTGAAACATCTTTGTCTTCTAGTGGAACAAGATTTGGTAAATACTCAACGATAGTTACTTTAGTTCCCATAGCATTGTAAAAATGCGCAAATTCAACTCCAATAGCACCAGAACCAACAACTATCATAGATGATGGTTGTGAAGCTAAAGTCATTGCTTTTCTGTATCCAATTACTTTTTCACCGTCTTGTGGTAAGTTAGGTAATTCTCTAGATCTAGCTCCAGTAGCAATAATAATATGATCGGCACTGTATTCTTTTACCTTTCCGTCTTCGCTGGTTACAGCAACTTTTTTACCCGTCTTAACTTTGCCAAACCCGTCTATAATATCTATTTTATTCTTTTTCATTAAGAATTGAACACCTTTGCTCATTCCATTGGCTATATTTCTACTTCTAGATACTACTGCGTTAAAATCTTTATCAATTGATTCTGCTTTCAAACCATATTGGTCTACGTGCTTAAGGTAATCATATACCTGTGCACTTTTTAATAAAGCTTTTGTAGGAATACACCCCCAGTTTAAACAAACACCTCCTAGACTTTCTTTTTCTACAACAGCTGTTTTAAAGCCTAGTTGAGAAGCTCTAATGGCAGTGACATATCCTCCAGGACCACTTCCAACAATGATGATATCATATTTCATTTTTTTACTTTTTAAGAATGTTTACGCGGAGTTTTATCAGTTTTAAAATTTTATTGAGGTGTCTTTAACTCCCTACAGACACCATATATTACATTCTATTAGGTACATCTATGCCCAATAAACTGAATGCAGATTTTATAATTTCAGCAACTTTACTCGCCAATTGAACTCGTATTGTTTTTTTTGTTTCATCTGTTTCTCCTAATATGGATACATTTTGATAGAAGGAATTAAATTCTTTTACCAAGTCATATGTGTAATTAGCAATAAGTGCAGGTGAAAAGTTTTTTGCTGCTTGTTGAAT
>Ga0228670_1000472_pt1 | contig 22915 bp, 17 predicted proteins | sample 85DmetaG_FD_182785 | JGI IMG/M metagenome (GOLD analysis project Ga0228670, IMG submission 182785) | Seawater microbial communities from Monterey Bay, California, United States - 85D | ecosystem: Environmental > Aquatic > Marine > Coastal | place: USA: California | collected 2016-10-13
TAAACATCAAGGTTGTAAAATTATTAATACAAATGATTATACTAGTAATCGTGTAGGTTCATGTCATTGTAAATTATAAACTAAATTAACTCAATGGTTTAAATTTAAATTTTAATTATTTATATTTTTTTATACTTTTTAAAATTCTTTTCTAGTTTTTAAAAAATTATTTTATTTTTACAATAAAAAATAATATTATTAATAAAAAATAATATTATTAATAAAAAATAATATTATTAATAAATATTAATATTATTAATAAATAATAATATTATTATAAATTAAATAATTAATTCATAAATTATAATATTAATATAAATTAGTAAAATAATAATATTAATTATTAATAAATAATAATGTTTAAAATGAATACTACTACTTTTTTACTTGCTCTATTAGGAATTATTTTAATATTATGTTATATTTTAATGCTTATCAAAGATAATGAAAAAAGTATTGAACCTTTTGAAGACCCTGTATTAGATGCTATACAGCAACAATTAAAAGATGAATCTCCTGACCAATTAAAAGGTACTGTCAAAGCACTTCAACAAAGATTAATCGATTATGGTTATGCCCCTGATGTTAATACTTTTGTTAAAAAAACTGAACTTGGTCCCAATGATGGTAAATGTATAGTTGCTACTGCTGAAGATAGAGATAAATATATTTCAAAATCTGATATACCATCTCCTGGTCCTAATATTGATTTAAGTCAATATGTTAAAAAATCAAGCATTCCCCCTGAAAAAGTATGCCCTCCTACACCTGAAATAGATTTATCAGCATATGTTAAAAAATCTACAATACCTCCAAGAACAAATTGTCCACCTTGTATTGCCCCTAAAGTTAAAGTAAGCGCAGGTTTATGCCGTGAGTGCCCTCCAGCCCCTGAATGCCCTAAACCCGAACCCTGTCCTGAACAAAACTGTCCTGAACCTAAACCTTGTCCTGCACAACAAAAATGTCCTGAACCTGCACCCTGTCCTACTCAAAAAGAATGTGAATCTTGTGATGCTGTTCGTTATATTAAAGTCCCTGCTGTTATTACCAAAACAGTTACTGTAGATACCAATGGTAATGTTATTTCTCAAAAAATAGATTCTGGTAATACTAATCCGACTCAAGGAGCAACTCCAACAATGACACAAATGTTAAAAGCACAACCTAAACCTACCCACACACCTACACCTACTAAAAAAACTACTATTTTAAGTGCTATTTTTAATAATGATATACCAACAACCACTTTCCCAGTTATGTCATCAAATCAACCAAATACTACTTTAGCACAAAATTTAGATACAAATGGTCATAATCCTGCTCTTTGTCCATCAAGTGATTTAAATAGTGAATTTAAATCTCACGGTATTTATGGTCCCAATTAGATTTATTTTATTTAATTTAGTATTAATTATTTTTTACTCTTTTTATTTATAATACTTAATTATAATACGTAATTTTTATCATTTTAAAATACGTTTATTTATTAACTTTAACTTTAACTTAAATCTCATTACAAATTCTAATTTAAATTATAAATATAAATACAAATGCTAGAAGAATATATTACAAATATTTATGTATTACCATTAATTGCTACTATTATTGGTTTAATTTTAGTTTATCTTTATGATAAATTTGAAAAGAAACAATATACATCAGCACAGTATCTACGTATTGGATTATTACTTTATAGTTCAACTTACGGTGCTCTTTATATTAGTAAATTAAATTTTTTTACTTCTAGTGATACTACTATACAATCAGGAGGAGACCCTCAATCTGTAATGCCACAACCAAATACTATTCATAACCAATTTGAACAATTTAGAAGTGGCGTTCCTACATTCTAAATACTAATACAATAATTTTAATTTATATAATTTATATCATTTTAGATTATATTATTTTACTTTTTTAAGTATATTTTTTTTATTTTTTTAAATATATTATTTTATTTTTTTAAATATATATGTAAATATATAATAATAAATACTTGTAAATATATAATAAAGTATAATATATAATAAAGTATAATATATAATAAAATATATTCTATAAATACTATTATAAAAATGATTTCAACACCATTGTCCCCATTAACCCCATTTACATCTATACATAATAAAATTCATAAAATTTTTAATAATCCAAATATAAATTTCTTTATTATTATGAATTTAGTTTTACTCATTAGTTGTTATACATTTATAAATACATCACTTAAAAATTCAATCAGTTCTTTTATATCAAATCCTGCTATTATATTAATTGTATTAATAATAACACTTTTTATAGGTTATTACAATATTAATATATCCATACTTATTGTATTATTATTATTTACAATTCTCTTTGGTTCATCATTTTATTCTAGCAATACTAATATTAATACTAATAATAAAAATAATAATACTATTAATAATACTAATAATAATAATAATATGATAGAAGGTTTTACAGATAATACAAATGATGATGAAGAAGACGAAGAATACAATGAAGATACTAGTGAAACCACACGTGAAAAAAATGTAAGAAAATATAAACGCAAAACACGCGAAGATAAGAAAAAATCAAGAGAAGATAGTATTAATAAATTTAAAAATGTTTTATTAGGTAGTTTTAATAAAGTTAAAAATGGTGCTGATAATGAATATAAACAAGGATTATTAGAAAATAAACAAATAATGTATGAAAATGAAAAGAAGAAAAATAATAAAAATAAAAAAAACTCTTCAACTAAAAATTCTTCAAATAAACAACAAAAAGAAGACTTTAAAACTATAAAAGAAAGAGATTTTGACCCTTCTAATGAAGAAGATACTAATTTTCTTATCACAAAAGAAATTTTACAAGATATGATTAATCGTATTGATTATAATTATGAATCAAATGAATATTTAAAACAATATTTAAAACATCGTCTAGAAGAAATTGTTGAAATCAATAAACTACTTGCTGATAGTGATGAATAACTATATAACTATATAACTATATAACTATAATTTATAGTTTATGTTTTAGTATTTTTTTATATTTTTAATTAATTTTATTATTTTAAATTTACTATTATTATATAATTATTTAATAGAATACGATTATTATATTAAAAATAATAATTATGAATACTTATAAAAAAAAGAGTGTATCCAGAGTAATCTGTAATAATTCTATAGATTATATTAAGGATTTACTTGATTATACTACTAATACTAAACATAAAACACTTTATACTAACTATGAAACTAAAATTACAACACTAGTAGATACATTTTTAAAGACACATTCTCAACTCATTGAAAATTTATTTACTATTAAAAATAATTTAACATTTACATTAAGTTATAAAGAAGAAAACTTAAATAATAATTATAATAATACAATAAATACTATACCTTCACAACATACTATACCTTCACAACATACTATACCTTCTTTTATAGATATATTTAGACATCTTATAACTATAAATGAATTTATAATACAATTTACTCTGGATGAACAAAAAAGTTTAAAAGATAATTTAAATAATAATAAAACTAAAAAAGAATGTTATACTTTTCTCAATAAATCTCAAGTTGGAACAAAATTATTAACTATTTATAATAGTTTTATTTATACTTATCCTACTCTTTATACTAATTTACTAAACTTATTTCCTTCTCTAGAGTTTCATTCTCTTCTTATTAATAATTTTACAAGTTATAAACTATTAGAAGAGATTGAACTTAAGATTAAAAAACTAATTACTTATTCAATAGTATGGAAAGGTAAAACGTATCCTAATATAGTATATGTATTTATGTATGATGATAAACATACACCTACTACTAAAAAACAAATAGAAACTTTAGGAACACATATTATTAAACGTTTATTATTTTTTAATGAATTCCTAAATACAACCCATCTTCCAGAAAGATTTATACTTTTTCTTACAGATAAAAAGAAAGAAATAGATAAAGACTTAACCGAAAACTATCATTTTAAAACCAAACACGTTAATACTGCTGTTACTAACTCTAGAGATATCATTATTTATAGAAAAGAAGAATTATTTAAAAGTATATTTCATGAAGCAATACATTTTCATCATCTTGATTTTAGAAATCTATCATCACCTTATGCTAAATCTACACTAGAACATTTTATTAAAACACATCATATAAATATAGACAATACCTATTTACTCTATGAAGCACTAACTGAAACCCTAGCAAATGTATTAAATAGTTTATATTATTCTAGAGACACTAAAGAAATGAAACTAAGTTTAAAAAATGAAATTATATTTAGCACATTACAAGTTAGTAAAATATTACATTTATGTAATTATTCTCAATGGAATGATTTTTCATTTAGTAATTCAACTAACTCAAAACCAACTAAATCTAAAACACTTAAATCACACCAACATAATAATAAAAAATTTAAACAAGACAGTTGTGTTTTTTCTTATTATGTTATAAAACTATATCTCTTATTAAATTTACCTCTTTATTTTAAAACTATTCTGGATAAACACTTAAAATTTATAGAGACAGAAAAAAGTTTTAAACAATTAAGAGAATTAATAGATGTCTCTAGAAACAATTTATTATTAAAACAATTTATTAATAGTTTATTACAAGGTATGAATAAGAAATTAAATAATAATAAAGTAAATTATAAGAAATTAAATAATAATAAAGTAAATAGTAAAAAAATTAAGGGAAAAAAAATAACAAAATACAATACTATTAAAAAAACAATGAGAATGACGTGTAATGAAAACACTATTATTTTATAAAACCATATGTAAATTTACTTTAATTTTTTTAATACTAATAATGTATCCAAAGTTTCATTAACAATTTTATAAGTTGAATGTTTAATACCTTCAGTTGATGTAAATTCTTCAAATATTATAATTAATTTAGTTTGTGAAGATGGTAATCCTAAAATAGTTAATAATGGATCTATAATACTGTCATTATTTGATTGTTTAATTATTTTTTTATCTTTTAATATAAATTCAACAACACTATCTTTTGATTTATAATTATCTATTTTACTAACTGTGTAAACAATAAATAAATCAGCATTACGAATACTAAGCATCACAGGTTTAGATTCTGATAAATTTTCAGGGATTTCTTTTAATGATTTATTATCTACAATTGTATGAGTATAATTAGACGTATCGTATTCTAATGATACAATTAAATCACTTAATGCTAAAAATTGTCCTGGAATAGGTTTATAACTACCAAAAAATAACTTTTCTATTTGAGGATCAACACTATTTGTAAAATTTTCTTTTGTTTTATGTTTATTTTCTCTACTTTCACTATATTTCTCTTCATAATATTTATCAACCAATCTTAAAGCATCGTCTGGAGTTTTAGCAGTTTGGTCATTAATAATCATATTATTATTAAAGTCATTTTGAACTTTACTATAAATAAAAGGATTTAATGATGTTTCTATATTATGTAATATAGTAGAACGTTCGTTAATACGATTATTAATTGTATCAACCATATCTAAATTTACATTATCTAGAATAGTAGCAGTGTTTGCATTTTTATCTAATAATGTTTTTAAACATTCACTATATCTTTTACTTTTAGCAGAAACAGGGCATATTTCAGCCAATGTTTTTTCACTTTCATATTTATTATTTATATCTAGATTATTATTCAAATAATCAATATATGCACTTTCACAATTAACATAACCTAATTCTTGAACTTTAATATTATCATCATAAATAGTACTACATCCAGGCATATCTGTTAGTTTATTTTTACCTTGAATATTATTAATATGATCTATTATTGTTTTTGGTTTATTATCAAGTTTAATGTCATCGTATTTTTCACGAATATGTTTAATACGAAAGATACAATAAAATGTAAATAGGATTAAACCTAATATCCAGAATAAAATTATATGTTTCTTATCAATAATCATTTTTTATTATTATCTATTTATATAATTATTATATATTATATTTTTATTAATTATTTATTATATTTTTAATAATTATATATTATATTTTTTATTATTATTTTTTATATTTTTTATTTACTATTAATTAATATTATTTTATTTATAGGATATAACATTATTTATTATGATATAAAATTACTTGAAATGATATTATAAATTTGAAATCATATTATAAATTTGAAAAAATTAGAAATAAAATAAGTTATAGTTTATAAAATAAAGTATTGAAATTATATTAAAATTTAGTATCTTACTACGATGTTTTTTTGTTATCTTTACAATGAGTAGTTGATTGCTCGGATAAATATTTTCTTAGATTATTATCAATATAATAAGTATTATTGATAGATCTAGAATACAAACATTTTTGATAAGGCTCTTTTGTCTCAAAAATTTTTTTAAATATATTTAAATTTTCAGAATTTTTTAATTTTTCTGCTATAGATGTAAGTCTTTTTTCTATTTCTGATGATTTATTACTAATATTTACAATAAAAAAATTAAACTCATCTTCTGTAAATTTTTCTTTTGATTTATCAGTAGAACTTGTAAATTTAGTTTGACTAGATGCGTCTTTAATAGTTTGTATTCCTGATGTCGCTCCAAATTCACCTTCTTTTTTAAAGTAATTTTGAACCCAGTCATAACCTAAATCAACCTTTTCATATTTAGCATTTTCAATATTAAATTTAGGTTCAATTAATTTCAAATTACTAACACATTCATTAATTATAGTCAGTTTTTTAATAATTTTATCATATGCTTCTGGTATTGTATTATCATCATCACTTTGTGGAGTTAGTTTATCCATAGTAGTAGTTAATTCAGATACAGTTTCTACAACAGTATCAAAATTTTTAGCAACAACAGGGTCATTTACTAAATTAGTATTTATTTTTACAATTCCATTTGTAATTGTAGGTGTAGGTTGAGGTGTTGGTGTTGATGTTGATTTTGGTGTTGGTGATGATAATGCTCCTAGATTTGCTATTCCTGGGGATCCTGTGGATCCTGGGGATACTGGGGGTACTGGGGATCCTGGGGGTACTGGGTGTACTGGGGGTAATGGTGGTCCTGGATCATCACATATGTCTACTAATTTAATAGTAGTATCACTATCAATATTTTTTATATATTTATTAATGTTAGTTTTGTGTGTGTCAGAAGGGCTATCATTTAATCTAAGATGTAAAATGCTTAATGCTACTGCTTTTTTAAAATGGTCAGTTTTAGAAAATGTTTTCCATCCATTAATTTCACTTTGAAGAGCAACTATTTGGTTTTTATATTCTGTATTAAAGTTTGTTTTTGTGTCTCCATTATCCATAAGTTCCACAATAAAATTGTTTCCTAATTCAGTTTTTAATTTTAATTCTGGTGTTGGTGATAAATTTATATCAGAGATTTCATACTTATTCATTTTGTCGTTAGTTCCATCTTTTAAAACCTTTAATTTATTAGTAAATTTTTGTATAGTTTGGTTTGTAAATGTATTTGCATGAAATTCAATTTTTTCATTATTATTAATTTTTTTAATAATATTATCAAATTTCAGTTTAGAACCTAATTTTTTAAATAGTTCTATTAAATTGTTTTTAAGTGGTTTATATTTATCATCTTTTATATCAGTAATTTTATTTTTTTCATAACTCAATAGTTCATAGACAAAAATAAGTTGTATAAAAGGTAGTAAAATATCTGTGTTTTTTCTTTCTAACAAAATATTTATTTCAGTGTTCGATGAGCGATCTTCTCCTTCCATCCAATAAGTTAAATATAGCCATATATTAAATAAAACTTTTAATATATTGTATTGATTTTCTATAGATGCTTCTAAAAAATTTTCTGTTTTATTATTTTTAATTTTTATCTGAATATTATCAACATTATCAAATTTATAATGTTCTAATTTATTTTTTAAACTTTTATTTGTTAAACTTAAAAAATTTTCATAAGTTATATTATTTCCAAATGTACTAGGATCACTACTAGCACCAGCACCAGCACCACCTACACTAATACACTCACCTCCTCCGCACCCAACTCCTCCTCCAATACTAACAACTCCTCCTCCTACGGTTGATACACCGCTATTACCAAGACTTTTATTAAAATTATTAAATTCCCCTTGAAGTTTTTTATTATACTCTATTATACTTTTTATAGAACCAATAATAATAGTTACTGCTACATCAACATCTTTAAAAGGTTTTTCTGTAATTAATGCTATTTTTAATTGTTTTATGTATTTTTTTTGTTCTAATAAAATATTATTCATATGTTTATTTAAATTATCAATATGAACACGAATATTTTCTATATCTTTCTCAAAACCTCCTTTACTCATTTTCATAATAATAAGTTGATTTCTAATCACTTCTAAATTATTTATGGTTACTTTATAAGTTTCTACAATTTCATCAATATCATCTGTAATATCTAAATTTTCGTATATTCTAGTATAATTTTCTTTCCATTTTTCAAGGTCTTCTCCAAATTTAGATGAATCAAAATCTTTAAATTGCTTACTAAATGTTTGTCCTTTATCAATAATTGTAGAAATATCATTTTTTAAATCAATCATTTTTTTCTGCTCCATATCATTAAAAGAAAGTATAAAATCTATATCTCTAGCAAAACGTTGATATTTTTTTATTTTACTTTTTGCTTCTGAATCAAGTTTGCTTTTCCCTTGAAATTCCTTATAATTTGCTCTAATCATATCAATTTCGTCATAATATTTTCTCAATGTTTTTTCAAAATATGCAATTAATTTTGAAATTTTTTTACTATTTTTTTTAAATGTTTTAGTTTGTTTATTTAAATTAGGTGTTTCTCTTTTTTGTTCTTTTTCAAATTGTTTTAATGAATTATCAATACCTTTAAGTTTTGAGGACGCATCCGCATAATTACCATCAATATCAATTGTTTTAACATCTTTTTCATTATCTTTATTATTTTTAAGAAATTCAAAGATTTTAAATTTTCTATAATGAATAATATATTCTCTTGCTTTATTAATTTTTTTATCTTTTAAACTTTCTAATATAGTTGTTTTACCTTTGTAAGAATCAATGTATTTTTGTATTTCTTTCTCTTCTTTTCTATATTTTTTAAGAAATGATTTAAATTTCATTAATTTAATTTTAAGTTTTATAGCATCAATAATAAAACCACCATCTTGTTTTTGACTTTTAGTAAAATATTTTTTTTGTTTTAAAGCAGTAAGAGTTCTTTTTAAATCTCCATTTTGTTTTTGAGTTTTTTTATTATGGGCTGATGATACATTGTAATTTCTAACATAGTTGCCACCTTTTAATATTAATTTATTTAATATCTTTCTAGAGACTAATTTAGTTGAAGTTAAACTCTTATTGTTTGAATTTGTATTAGTTATATTAGTTTTATTTAATTTAGTCTTTTTGTGTATTTTCATTATTGGGCTTTTATAATTACTATAGTAATTTATAATTATAATAGATAATTATTTTAATTATAATTCTTATTTAAACTATACTTACATATATATTTTAAAAGTAAAACTATAATTTTATAAAAAATTATATATTTTTATACAAATATTAAAAAATTAATACAAAATTATATAATTTTATATAAATATAAAAATTGATTATAAAACAATATAAAAACAAAATAATTATAATAAGTATTGTAAAATAAAACAAACCAAACCAAACCAAACCAAACCAAAATCAAAACAAAAATCAAAGAAAATATCAAAATGGCACTTACATTAACAGGTTCTATTTTATCAAAAATTTCTTTTTGTGATAAGCAATGTAGTAATGTAAATGATAATAAAACAAAAGGTCAAATTATACAAGATATTGATAAAAAATATGGGATACAAATTGTAACTAGAGATTATAATATTATTAATCCCAATATAGTGCGTAATGTTTTATATCATCAACATATTTTAACACCTTATACACACGGTAATCCTTATATGCTCTATTTAACTAGAATTGATAATATAAATTGTGCCTTATTTATTGATAAGAAGTTGAAAGACGGTTATACTTATCCCAAAATGCATTGTGTTAAATATAGATTTAGTGACGAATTATATGAAAAAGATACTATTTTTACAGGTGAATTAGTCCGTGATAATGAGCGTCGTTGGTTCTTTCTAATTGATAATCTTTTATTATACAAAGGTATGAAAACAAATGAAAAAAATATTTTAAGTAAGTTTGAATTAATTAATAAGATTATGGAAAATGACTATACACCAGATAAATATTTAGAAATTTGTCCTTTGTATATTAAGAAATTATTCCTTTATAAAGATATTAAAAAAATGGTGAATGATTTTATTCCTAATTTATCCTATATGTGTAAAGGTATTGTATTTTATACATTAAATAATAAACATTCTAATTATCTCTATATGATACCTAGAGAAAATCAAATACAAGTAAAGAGTAGTAATGAAATTGATGATATTATTGAAGAAAAATACCCCGATTTATATAATAAAAAAAATTCTATGGCTAATGAAACTATGTGTATTCCTGATTCAATAAATGGTAATGGTGATAATAATGATAATGATAATAGCAATAATAATTCTAATGAAACAAATAATTCACAAGAGGTAAAAGAAGAAATAAAAACGATAGAAATTGAAGCCAATAATGCGGTATTTAAAGTATTAAAAACAGATATTCCTGATATTTATAATCTTTATTGTAATGATATGAACGAGAACTTAGTTAAACACACAATTGCTTTAATACCTAATATTAAAACAAGTCATTTATTATACTATACATTTAACTCTAAATCTAATAATTTAGGCTTAACAATGGAATGTAAATTTTCCAAAGTATTTGAAAAATGGATACCCTTAAGATTTGTAGAAAATACTATTTATAATAAATCTATTATTGAAGAACTTGAAGAAAATTTAAAAGAAATTAAAAATTAAATTAAAATTAACGTCTAACACCATATGTTCTATAAATATATTCAGCAAATGTTTCAAATTCTCCATATTTTATTTTATCTTTTATATGATTACGTGGATTTGAACCATATGAATTAAGTGTATAATGTATAGGCTTATTATTTAAAATTATATTTAAATATTTAGTTTCATAAGGATATTGGTAAGGGTGTATATTAATATAATTACCTGAAATTTTAATATCATCATCTAAATAATATTTATTTAAAACTTCATCTTTATAATTATCATTTAATAAATAATCAAACGTCATATTACCATCATTTTCAAAATTAGCATTTTTTTCATTCATAAATGTATCATTATATTTATTATATAATATTAAAAAAACTATTATTAGTAATAAAATTAATAAACAATAACTATTCATATTTTCTTGTTTCATTTTTATTATATATTTTTATTATATATTTTTTATTATATTAATTAATTAGATTTTTATATTTTTTATTTTAATATTATTATTTTAAGTATCATAAATTAAATTTATAATTTTAAATTTTAACTACTTTATGAGCATCATATTTCATATCATCAAAGTTAGTAGTCCATATTACATTCGTTCTACTTTGTGAATCATTAAATAAATCAATTCTTAATTTATTTCTATCAGGACAACAATCTGTTTTACCAAAAATTTCAATAAGAGAAATGTCAACAGGTTCATCAAATTCATATTCCCACCATGAACCACCTCCTACACCTGTATTATCTTTATTAGTATGAGCATATACTCGTGTTAAGAGCGCACTATTCCAACCTATATTTTTACCATTTAAAGTTTTATTTTGTATAGCATCATATCCTTTTCTATTAGGATTTTCATTAACAACTTTTATAGCATAACTCGCAGGATAACTTTCTTCCCAATTTGAACTACTATAAGCATAGTTTTCATTTGTATTTAATACATTGTCATCAGGTCCATAAATAAATACACCAAAAAGATTTAAATGTTCATCAAGTTGAGTTGTTATTCTTACTCTTGATGATTTTATTGATTTTAAAACTGCTTTATTCATTTTAATATCACTATCATTTTTATCTATTATATCTAATTGTGTTCCAAAAGTTGAAATAAAACTAAAGTCTGTTTGATTTTCTATTTCATAATTACTTATACCAACATATGCTGGATCATATTTATAATTATCTTTATCTAAATCAATTGTTGAAAATTCAGGAATACCATCAGTAGGTTCTAGACCTACATAAAGATATGTATTATTTTCTATATTTTTTAATTTAAATGTTTTTTTATTATTATTTAGCACAATGTTCCATTGCTGTCTTTTATCTAGTTTAGAAAGCGGTCTTTCAATAATACGTGTTTGTGGTGGATTTTCAATTACTTCTTCAAAAAAAACTATATCAAGCACTCGTTCATCAACATCAGCAGGTCTACTTGGACCACCTCCCATATTATTATATATTAATATTTATGAATATATTATTAATATTTATGAATATATTATTAATATTTATAAATATATAATTTATTTTATTTGAAACATAAAACTTATATAAAAATATAAAAAACTAAATTATTAATTATAAACTATAATTTATTAAGAATCCAATTATAAACATTTTTATTATTATCAATTAATTCAACTTCATCTTTTACTTTATTATAATCTAAATATTTATTATTATTATTATAAATTTTAATAGTTCCATCTTTATTATCTATAAATTTCCATTTTATATTATTATTATTTAAAGTAGACAACATAGAATTATTATTACTATTAGTAATATTATTTTTTTTATTATTATCAATATAATAAGTTTTTAGAATATTACAATAATTATCTTCTTTTTGATTAATATCTTTAATTTCAAGTATTAATGATTTTCCTTTATTTAATGATAATTTATTAGTTTTATTATCATATGAAATATATTTTCCATTTTTATTTGATATTAAAAATATATTTTTATCTTTCGTATTTTGATTATTATTTTTTATTTTATTATCTTTAAATAATTCTTTATTATTTTTTATTTTATTATCTTTAAATGTTTCTTTATAATTAGCATTTATTTGTAATGCGTAATCATATTTTTGTGTGTTTTTACTATATTTTAAAATATTAAATATATTTATATCTTCTCCTCCATAATGAATAATATAATATCTTTGTCCTGTCCCTTTATGAACTATCATTCCTTCAGGAACTAAGTTTAAGAATGTAAATATACTATATTTAGGATCTAATTTATATGGATGTCCAATCCAACCTATTCCTAAATCACCAAATTCTTTTTCAACTTCTTTAGTAGATGGCGGGGGATGATCAACTTCTACAGGTTTAAGACATTTATCTTTAAGTTTATAAAAAGGTTGTTCACTATTAGCAGTTCTAAAAAGATTATAACCATTTGTATTATTAGGATTTATTTTATCACTTGTATTAATAGCAAATTGCCAGTTTCCCCAATTTTCCCAAACACCATCACCTGATTTATTTAATGGTTCAACACAATCTTTAGGAACACACTTTAAACCATCATTATTAATATTTCTATAGTATCTTTCCTTTCTGTGTGATCTTACAATATTTCCCATATCTGTATAACCTTCAGGACACTTAATTTTATAACTACCGAACCACCAATCATGATCATGCCATATTAAAGTATCATCATAATTTATAGGATCTTTAACATCACCAGCAACTAATATTGTTTTAATATCAGGTCCATTATCTTTTGCTTTCCATTTTAAATCACCAACTTCAGTATCGCCTGATTTTTGTGCGTCCCAAGTATCTCTAACAACAACGTCACCAACTGGATAATATGTTTCATCTCCATATTGTGTCTGTTTAGGTCTATACCAACTTGCGTCATAATATGCTCCTGAACCATCATCATTACCATTCCAATGATAATCATTTGTTTCTATAATCCTTAATCTTGGTGGTTTTTCTTCTGGATAATTATGTTTAGGAAATTTAGAGTTTTCATACGTTGATGATGAACGACATAATTCCGCTTTAAGAGGTCTAAAATTACGTGTAATACCCCAATAATAAACATCATATTTTTTTATTTCATTAAACGGATTATTCCCTACCCAATCATAATTTTCATCACCATATTCATCTTCAAACCATTTACCTTGTGGATTTGTAGCATTATATAACAAATCAAACCATTGTTTCCAAATACTTTTTAAATAATTTATAATATCATCAATACCTTTATTATCATTTGATAAATTTGCAACAATAACTTGATATTGTCGACTACCTGCCATTTTATTTACTTTTTCATTAAGATAAACACAAGGAAATTTTTGTGTTTCTTCATTTAAAATATCTTTATTATTTTTAGTTTTATAGAGTTCATTAATATAATCATTTATAGATTTCATACAATAGGCTTGTGAAGCAGTAATACTACATTGACCACGTCCACCTTTACCCCCTGTTTCACCCTCATGACCACGTAATCCATAAGGACCTGTTTTGTTTCTAATAACAGACCAAAAATATCCTAATGTAAATATATTTATAAATGTCCCCCATAATATTGTATAAATTATCCACGTTAATAATTGTTGTGCTAATGTTTCTAAACCTTCTGTTATATGAAGACCAAATAATACATATATACAAAATAATACAATTGTAAAAAAAATCCAATATATATTCATTTTATATGTTTTATTTATTTATTATTTATTATTATTATTATTATATTTATTATATTATACTTATTATACTATAATATTATATATTTATAATTTTTAATATACTTGGAAAAAATTTTTATATTACATAAAAATTAAAAAATAAAAAATAAAGTAATTATAAAGAAAAAATGTAATATTTTAGTTAATCCATTATATCCATTATAAATAAAGTATTTGCATAATTATTACTATCATTTTCATTAATTAATGTAAATGTTCTATTTCCATTTTTATTAAATGTTAATATTTTTTTACTTTCATAATGACGTAATTGACATTGATTTTTTTTATTCCCTGTAAATATAATACTAAAAATTTGTGTGTCTAATAATTCATCACATTCATTTTTTTTAATTTTATTATTTACAAAATCTAAACATTTTTCATTATCTTTTACTAAATAAGCATTACCTATAGCATTAGGAATTAAATTACAAGTAATTACTTTACTAGTATTAGAATGTGTTAATTTACCATTATTTTTTAAATTAATATAAGACATAATACTATATTTAGCGTCTTTTTGTGGTGAAGGAATATAACCTTTACCAACACGATTGGCACCATTACTATCATTAGGATTACCGTTTTCACGTCCTATTACAAAATTTGTATCATATTTTTTAGAATTTAATTTATAAAAATTATTATTATGATCACTATTAGGAATATAGTTTTGATTTGAACCGTCTACAGTTCTAAATACATTATAAGCGTTTGAATCATCCGCTACTACTTTTATATCTTTATTATTTAAATTATATCCTAATAATGAAATATGTGAAGCCATTCTTATACCTTGTGAAGTCCATAAAATAGTTTGCGGTGATGGAATTTTTTCGGTTAGCTCTTTTGGAACACAACGAATAGGTGCATTTTCATTAGTTAAAGGTTTATTCTCACTTACAGTTATAATATCTCCAAGAGCAATATATCCTTTGGGTGCAATAGGTTTCCATACCCAAAAATTATTACCTCTTTCTCCTTTATTATTCCATTTTAATATATAATTTACTGGTGGTTTAACATCTCCTGATACAATTATTGTTTCTCTATTAGGACCAGTTATAATATTATTATGTATAACATATTCTCCTATTTTTCTTGGTCTTCCAACATTATCACCTAATGTATCTGGACCAATTATAATATCTCCAATTGGATAAAATACATTATTTTTATAAGTAAATTGTTTTGCTCTCCAAAAACTAATATCTTGTAATGCTTCTGTACCTTTACTATCACCTATTTTATCATAGTAATCTGTTTTAGATACACGTATATTATATGTATTTTTAATATCACTAATATTTACTCCATCTGTACTATAATAACATTTATCAACTAATTGTGGTCTATATTGCTTACCCATACCCCAATAAAACACATCATATTTTTTTAATTCATCAAAAGGATTATCTTTTAACCAATCAAACTCAGTTTCGGCACCAATAGTTTGAAAATAAGTAAGACCACCTGAATCATAAAGTAAATCAAACCATTTTGTCCATATTGTTTTTAAATAATTAATTAAATTTAAACTTCCATTATAAGGTGCTAATTGTTTAAATTCATCAGAAGCACACATTTGACGTATTTTGCTTTTTATATAAACATTATTCATTTTAATAACATCACCATTATTACGTTCTTTTAATTCATCAATTATTAATTCATTTAAAGCATTTTCACAAATATTATCACGACATTTTGGATCACATAAACCAGCATCACCTTTATCACCCCTTTCACCCATTTCTCCTTGTTCTCCAATAGTACCTTTTTTATCTTTCATATTTTGATAATAATTCCACACTAAAATTATATTAATAAATGTAACAATTGTTATTATATACAATATCCAAAATAACATAGATACAGTAAATTCATCGATATTTTTACTTATTTCTAAACCAACACCAATTGCAATGATAATACCAATAATAGCAATAAATATCACATATATTAATTCCATTTTAAATTTATTTTAAATATATATTTATTTAGATTTTAAATTTACTTTTTAATTTATACTTATACTTTATTTTTCATATTTATTAAACTAAAAACAAAAAATTAAATTACAAAAATATAAACAAAATTAAAAGTTTGTTGGATCCATACAAGAATTAGAATCTTGAATACAAACATTTACTTTATCAAAAAAATCTGTTTCTGACATTTTAGTGCTATAAGCAATTTTTTCTAACATATTTATTTGTGCATTTATAGGCATTGCATTTTCTAAAGTGTCTTGATTATCATTACAATTCTCTAAAGATGGTGTATCTAAGCAAGTAGTAGAAATATCATACATCTCATTTGCTACAGTTAAAATTTTTGGTCGAGGGTCATCAATACCACACTTTTCAGTAAAAGAGCACTTACCAGGTAATCCTTTGACACCACGAGGACCTTTTTTACCCATTTCACCTGGTATTCCAGGATCATTTCTTAATTTAATATAATATACAATAGAAAGATAAATATTTAATATGGATAAACCTAATAAACAAATAACCATAAAATAAGCAATTTTATATTTTACTTCTGGTATCATAAAACCAATTGATATTAAAATCAACGCAATTATTAATAATATTAAAAAAGTGCTTAACTCCATAATTAATAATTAAACAAAATACTTATAATATTATAAATTTATTATTATATTATTATATAATTATATAAAAAATAGATATATAATTAATTATAAATATATTAAAAAACTAAATAAAAATATATTTTACATAAATAATTTATTTTGAAGCCCGCAGTAATCATTTTTACATAATGCTAATTTACAATGCCTACACGCATTATTAGATGATGATAAATCAATAGTTTCATTACTTTCATTATCTATAATTTTATCTAAATTACCATTAATTGTATTTTGAAATAATATAGGTTCATGACGTTCATATTTATCTATAATCATAGGCATACTAAAATCTTCACGAATTAATAAATTAGCATTATCCTCAGTAACACCTTCTTTAAGAATGTTAAAATCATTTTGTACATTAAAAAATAAAGATGGATTTTGAAAACAGGAATTTTTATTAGAACCTTCATTTAAACAATCTTTAGCGTCAATATGGTTTTCAGTTAGTTGAGGATAATATGCTTTTAAATAAGGCAATAATTTTGTATCATTGGTGCTTAGTTTAGTTTTATCGTGATTTATTAATTTATCAGCGTGAGTTTTATAATCATTATAATTAATTGGTTTTTTAGGATTTGAAGTAGCATAATGAATATAATTTAAACGATTTAATAATTCTTTAGGTTTTAAACCATCAAAAGGTGGTTTGTTCATTTCAAATTCATTCGTATTTATTTCACTATAATTTGTTGTTTCTGTATCAATTGCTTTTGTAGCATTTACTTTTGTTGTTATTGGAATAGTAGTTGTTTTGTATTGGTTATTATTATTTATACTATTAGAAATAGTATTAGAAATATTATTAATAATTGGTTTTGAATTAGGTTTAGGTAATTGATGTTTATATGATTGATGTTTATTACTATTAAAATAATCATTGTATAATTCCATTGGAATATATAGTAAAATAACTATTATTGCTATTTTTATGTAAGATTTCATACCTAAAAATAAACATAGTGATACACCAATAATAGTTGCTATAATTAGAAAAAAGAAAGAAAGTAATATATCCATTTTATTTTTATTATATATTATAATTTATTTCTATTATTATATTTTATAATTTATTTCTATTATTATATGTTATATTAATATTATTATTATTATTTAATTATATTATTATTATTTATAATATAGTAATATTTATAATAAAAAATTTGAAAATATAAAATTAACAATCTAAATCTATTTTTTTTAGTTTTGACAATGCTCCTTGAATATCACCTAAAGATGGAACTTTTATTCCATTATTATTAATTTTATTTAAAATTTTATCTTTCATTTTTTGTTTTTCATTTTCATTTTCATTTATATCAAATTTTTTTAATTTAAATCCACCTTTATTTATATTATTTAATAAATCTAATTTAATAAATGGTTTTGGCAATAAGTTTATAGATGTAGTAGTATTATTAATGACATTATATACAGAACTAGTATTATTAGTATTATTAATATTATTATCTCTAGATACATCATTATTTTTAACATAGGATCCTAAATGAGGATTACTAATATAATGTAATACAGTTGTATAAGGAGCATTTTCTGGATAATCTAGAATACGTTTATCTAATCCTGCTAATTCTATTTTTTGTTTAATAGCATCTTTTGGAATACCCACTTTTAACATTTTAAAAAACATAGTATATTCAGGTATTTGTCCTATTTCAATACTCATTTTTTCATTATCTTTAAATTTTGTTGTTATTTCATATTTTTTAATACTTTTAGTATCCATACCTAAACAGTCAATTGGGTCTAAAATATGAGAATTCATTACTCTAGAAGCATACATAAATAAATTAATACCCCATTTATTATTTTTAACCCAAATGTTTTTAACCCAGATAATAGAAATTCCATAAGTTGGAACAGGTATTTCCCAGTTAAATAAAATTTTACTTTTTTTTAAATCATCATTTAAAATACATTTACTTATATTTGTATTTATTGGAACTAAAAGTTTTGTTGTTGAATTTTTATAATTTGCATTTTTTTGTTTAATAATACTTATCATATTCTCTTTTTTTATAGTTAATGACGTTCTCTTTTTAATAAGTTTATAAATATAATGTTCTAAATCAATAATCCATTGTTTAAAATAACTTACATCTTTATCATTATCTTCATTATTAAATGAAAGTTCTAAAAATGGTTTATCATTAAAATAGATTATACTATTTGGTAAATACATTAATGGTGTTTGAATAATAAGTTTTATTTTTTCATCTACTACATTTTGACTTTGTGATTTATTTTCATTTATTTGTAGTTTATTATTTATATTATTATTTATGTTATCATTTGTATTAGTATTTGTTTCATTCAAATAATATATATTTATAAGATTGTAATTATCACTTACTGAATATTTAAATGTTTTACCTAATTTAATTTTATTTTTATCTATTTCATTAAAATTATTAATTTCATAAGACATTATTAGTGTAAATAAATTTCAATTATAAATTATTATAATAAACAGTATTTATTAATTACATAATTTATAAATAAATTATAATTAATGTAAAACAATTTATTTTTAAATATTAAAATTAAAAATATAATTAATAAATAAATAATGTAAATAAATAATGTAAATAAATTATTATAAGTTAATTATTATAAAAAATCTGTAATAGTATCAATTTTTGTCTTAGTTAACTGAAGAATTCTATTAATTTCATCATTAAGAGGACTAGTTCTATTAATAATATTGTTAATTTCTCCTTGAATATAATTAATTATATTAATATTAAGTCTGTTATCATATAAATCTACAAGTGTAATTGTATAAGAAGAATTATTATTAGATATTGTATTATTGTTTTTTATTTGATTAAATTGATTTAAATTAATTTTAACACTTATTTTATTAGTAAAATCACTTTTATCAAAAATGCGTGTATTGTCTGGTTGTTTTATAGAAAAACTAGTATTATCATTTAATAATAAATTACAGTCTTTTCTATTTAAATCTTCTACATTATTATTATTTTGACTACAATTAATTAAAATTCCCTTAATTAATATATTTAATTTATTTTGTGTATTTTTATTATATACTATATTTATAATAATTTCATAATTTCCTGTATCTATATCATTTATAATATAACCATATATAGTCCCTTTATCATTTAATTCATTTAATGAATTAAAAATATTTATATTTTCACAACTATTATTATAATAAATACAATTATTTTTTTTATTACAATTATCAATATTAACAATATCTTTACAAATGTGTTGTGATTGTGTATTAAAATTTGCCATTATTAATAAATTTAATTAATAAAATAGTGTTTTTAGATTAGTAAAATACTTTAACTATTAATATAAATAATTATTTTTTTTATAAGAAAAAATATTAATAATAAAAAGTAAAAAATAAATAATAAAAATATAAATCTACTTATAAATATATTTATATAAAAAATAAAATAAATTTATATTATTATATTAAACTTAATTCATATTTATAAATAAAACTATTTATAAATGAAAATATTTATTATAATTATAAGAATCTTCTTTAATATTTAAATTAGAATTTAGATTATGATTTAGATTATGATTTAGATTATGATTTAGATTATGATTTAGATTATTATTTGAAGATAAATAGTTTTTATTTATTTGTGTTTTTGGTGAATATAAGTAATTAGTTTTATCATTATTAGTAATTGAAATTGAAATATAATTAATCATAATAAATATAATTAATAATACCAAAATTATACCTAGAATAAAATCCATTTTATTTTGTATTATATTAATAGTTAATGTTTAGATAATTAATGCTTATATAATATTAGTATTAATATTAGTATTAATATAAAACTATATATTATTTATTATTTAGATAATAAAATAAAATTATTATATTTAGAAAAATAAATTATTATAAACAAATATAAAAATTAAACTTATTTTATAAAGGTAATTGTAATGGTGCTTTACCTTTTAATTTATTTCTAAATTGTTGATATTTTACTATATTTTCATCTAAAGAATTTGCTAATTTATTATAAAAACCAGTATATAAATCTTTTTTTAATACATCAGGTGATTTTAATCCTTTTTCAACTAAATATTCATCTTGAGAACGCATATATGTTTGATAAGCAAGTAAATAATCAGGTATATCTTCATATTTTTTTTCACTAAATATTTTTTTAACTTCAGCCCATTTAATAAAAGGTGGAAACATTTGAATATATTTAGGTATAACACGCCATGTTAAATAACCTTTAAAAGCATCAGTATCACCTCTCATCATACTAAGAAGTGTGTTAGGATCTCTTAAAAATTGACCTTCATCAGTCCATTGAGCATTATAAAAAAAATCTTGCATTTCATTTAATAATTGTGCCATATCATTACCAGTAATAGGCTGATCTCCTTTATCTTCAATATTTTTAAAATAAAATCCACCTTTATTTATTTTAGTTTTACTTTTATTTTGTGTATCATTTTTATTTTGTGTATCATTTTTTGTTTGTTCATTTCCATATATAATTTTAGATTGTTTATAAATAGCATTAAATAATACTGTTAATTCTTTATCTGTTGTATTTTTATTAATTAATTTATCATTTTTTCTAATTTCTTTTAATAATTTAATAATCTGTATTTTTATTTTAGATTTTGATTGTTTTTTATTAAGTAATACTATAATATTATTTGTAATAATATTAATTAATATAAATAACTCTGCTTTATTTATTTTATGTTTAATATTATTTATATTTGTTTTAGTATGTCTAGATTTAATATGTTTAGTTTTATTATGTTTAGTTTTATTATTTACATACATACTATTTCTTTTTTTTGTAATCATAGTATTATTTAATTACTTTATTTTTATTATTTAATTAGAAATTATATTTATTTAATTAGAAATTATATTTATTTAGAAATGATATAATAATTTATATTATGTTTTTTATTAATATAAAAATTGATTTATTATATTAATTAATAATCTAATTATTTAAAACAAGAGTTTTCATAAATACATTTTTATATTATTATTTTATTAATTTAAAATGAGTTCTATTAAAAAGGAAAGTAAAAAAGAAAGTAAAAAAGAAAGTAAAAAGGAAAAAACATATAAAGTAAGTGAATCTAATTTAAGCGATAATGAAACAAATGAACTTGATGATGTTGCTAAAAAATATCAAAAAAAAAGTCAATTGGAACATATTAAAGATTTACCTGATACTTATATTGGAAGCACAGTAAAAGAATTTAATTCTAGTTGGAATTTATTAAGTAATGATAAATTACACATTACGAATAGAGAATTTGAGTATGTGCCTGGACTTCGCAGTATTATTGAAGAAATTTTAGTTAATGCCTTTGATAATATGAACCGTGTTAATCAAAAAAATGCTGTTGAAAATAAACGTCTTAAAAAAGTATCTTATATTAAAGTAAATGTTAATCGCGAAAAAGGTGAAATTTCTATAGAAAATGATGGTGAAGGTATTGATGTTGTTTTACATCCTACTGAAAAAATATATGTTCCAGAAATGAT
>Ga0228670_1000473_pt1 | contig 22904 bp, 15 predicted proteins | sample 85DmetaG_FD_182785 | JGI IMG/M metagenome (GOLD analysis project Ga0228670, IMG submission 182785) | Seawater microbial communities from Monterey Bay, California, United States - 85D | ecosystem: Environmental > Aquatic > Marine > Coastal | place: USA: California | collected 2016-10-13
GTTTCAAGGCGATTATCACAATCTTATGAAACAATATCTAAATTATGTATATGATTCTAGTTTAGATGACAATAAAAAACGTCAATATATAGTGACTATTTCAGATCACATGTATAAAGACGTCTTTGTACTAGATAAAGAAATTAATGCTTTTGCTTGCTGGGTTAATCTTGAGAAGATTTAGAATCGTCGTTTGATTCAGAATCAATGTCACCGTCTTTCTTCCTTTTAAATACTTTTTTAACTATAGCCATTAAGCCTGTCCCAATCAAACCGGATACCCATCCCCACACAGCTGATATAGCTGCTGCGGCAGTTTTACCTAAAAACATAAAAGAGTGTAATGCAACTCTCCCGGCTAACTTCAATAGTTTAAAGAGTTTCTCAATAGCGGTTTTAAGTAATTTTTTAAATTTCTTCGGTCCATTGTTTTTATAAAACATATAACCACCACCTGCTGCAATTGCAGTACCGGCGCCGAATATTAAACAGACATCTAATGTTGATAGCCCCATACCAGCTGCATATGTTAAGATAGATTGCACAGCTTGGCTTGGTATATTTAACATACTACCTATGGCGGATGACGACTCCGCTGTAGCGGCAACAGCACCTTCGGCAGTAATGTGTGGTGCTATAGCATCAACAACTACATCTGGTGAGGCTTGTGTTAATGGTTCGACAGATACACCGCCATTTGAAATAGCATCAACCGCATTCGATACCGAATCGGATGTTAATGCATCGTGACCTAATTTTGCGACCACTAACGAAACTGCGATATCTGACAGTACTTTTGCTCCACCTACAATATAAGGAATAGCTGGTAAAGCAAATACTGCTTCATTTAAGACTCTCTCATTATGAAACTCAGCAAACGTCTTCACTAGCAGCTTTCCTCATCGCTAATTTTCATCTTACCAGCTTTATCTAAAGCTGCTTGTCCGAGTTTCTGAAGCTGTTCTGATGTAAGGTAGTTTAAAGCTTTCATCAAACCATCCAAGCCAATTCCAGCACCTTTTGCTATAGCACCAGTAGCTGCAAGCCCTGTTTTTGCAGTAGCCTTACCTGTCATTTTAGCAGCGCCTTTTGCGAAATCACCAAAACCCTCCTGTACTTGTGTGTAAGCTTCTTCTAATAGTTGTATGTCTTGGTTTTTCATAAAATTATCCGTTAATTGGCATATACTGTGCAGTATAATTCTCGTTAACTGCTGGAGATGGTGTAGCAGGCTTCGAAGGAATCTTAGTATTCTTTCTAGCGTTCGAACGCTCTGACTTCTTGAGGCTATCACCTTGTTGTGTCATAGTTTGTTGTTCGTTTTCATCCTCTTCATCTACCTCGACCGGGTCGATTTGTACTTTATTATCATATCTCTGAGAATCTGGTACAGGTGACCTATTAATACCATCATCATGTACTTGAAGAATACTAACTGGTACTGTCACGGCATTCTTATTGTCATACAGTCCGTTTGCTAATTCTACTGCTACATCAGCAAAATACGATGATCCACGATTATCTTCATTCCCAGGAGCTCTTGAAGGCATTTCTGTCTTAATATTGATAACCTTCTTATTAAGGTCATTATCAGTGAATAGACTAGTGATGTATTCTTTAACACTGTCAGGTAAGCTTTTAAAGCATTCTTTACCTTTATAGCCGTCTATTAATGACACTCTATCTCCTACGAGAACACCGCCGTTAGTCATTTTTTGAATAGTACTTTCGATTAAATTTAAAAACTTATGTGACATATTATTATTTATTGTTTTAAGTACATTATTCTATAGCTTAAATATTATTATAATGGCTTCTATCAACCTAGATATCATAAATGTACTGGATACTGATCGCGACGATACAACGATTTACAAGGATTTACATCTAGATCTATCGCTAGATTATACTCTCAGTAATGAATTAGAAAAAGATCAGCAGATTACCGACATTACGTCTGATAATAACGTAGGTGCTATTAGAAACGCTCTAATTAGCTTATTAACAACATCTCCAGGTGAAAAAATTCTAAATCCATTATTTGGTATCAATTTTGGAGATATTTTATTCTTACCAGTTACAGAGGAGAGAGCGAATGTTATAGGTAGCAATATTATATCAAATATATCTAAATTTGAACCGCGAGTTAAAATTTTAAACCTCGAGATAACACCTGTCATTGAAGAGCAGGAATATATTTGCGATTTCACATATACGATCCCGAGATTTAATAACCAAACACTACAATTAAAAGGTAGCCTATCACAATCAGGCTTTTACGTGTAATTTACAAATTCCCCTATAAATATAAATATGGCCAATAGTGTTAATACTGATTTTACTTTACCTAGAGATGCTTATGCTACGTTTGATGCTCTAACATTAAAGCAACATATTAAAGACCGCTTAAATGAAGGCGGAGTCTTCACAGATCAAAACTTTGAAGGTAGTAACCTATCATCTCTTATTGATATTGTTGCATTTTCATACCATCTATCGTTATTTTACCTAAATCAAACATCGTCTGAAGCATTATTCGATGAAGCTTCTGTATTTGAAAATATTAATCGAATTACTAAACTTATTGGTTATAAACCTACAGGTTATAAGACATCAGTATTATCGTTTAATGCTACTGCCAGTGAATTACTGCCTATAAACATTTATACAGTTAAAAGATTCTCATATTTTAATATCAACGGTTTAGATTACTCGTTTATAGGAGACGCTACATTTAGTAAGACAGTCGAGGGTACTGAGAGTTTAAATTCGCTATCTGATAATACATTACTATACCAAGGTAAATTCTTTGAACATCCCGTACAAAATGCCCTTGGTCAAGATTTTGAAGTTGTACCGTTGGTAGTAAAGGATAATATTAACGATACAGCTGTTAATATTGAACATGATTCAATAAATGTATTCGTTAAGAAGTTTGATAATAATAAGTATATTGAATTCATAGAAACAGATTCGGTATTTAATGAAGATTCCGCAGCATATGTATTTGAAAAAAGATTAAACGAGAATGGATTCTATGAACTTAAATTTGGTAACGGGGTTAACGGAGTTAAGCTAGGTGCCGGGGACAGCGTTTATATATACTATCTAAAAAGTGACGGCGCTGCTGGAAAAGTATCAGCTAATAAACTTAACGGTAACAATATTAATATATTTACCACATCACAGTTTGAAACAATATCTCAATTTATATACGATTCTGATACTCAGTTTTTAACTCAACAATTAGCGTCAAATATTGCTTTTGTAAATCAAAATGCATCTACAGAACCTGCAGTTATTGAAACAGTAGATCAGATAAAAACTAACGCGCCGAAAGTATTTTACTCGCAAAATAGAATAGTAACCTCAGACGACTTTGAGACATATATTGAAAAGAATTTCGCGAATATTGTTACAAGCTCTGCATTAGTTAATAATGAGGCGTATATTGATAATGTTATAAAATATTATTACGATTTAGGGCTAGATAGACCGAACGATGATTCGAGGGTTGTCTTTAATCAGGTAAAATTTGCAACGACCGGTCAGATGAACCACGTGCACGCGTATATGGTACCTCTTATTAAGACAGTTGATAGTGATAATAACCTTTATTATTTAACGCAATCGCAGAAAGCAGAGATTATAAACGGCGCGGTAGATCAGAAGATGATTAACGCAGAAATTATACCACATGACCCTGTTTATACTGGCATTGGTATTGGCTTGGAATTGATTGGAACCGCTCCAGATATTGCTGATTTAGATACTACATATTTAGTTATAGAAAGATTGCTAAATGACCGGATAAGCATTGATAAAATACAAGAGTTGGTAGCTAATATTTTTAAAAATTATCTAAGCCCGGTGAATGTTAGTCTCGGAGTTACAATTAATATTAACGATCTGACATCTCAGATTCTTTCAATCCCTGGTGTTAAAGGAATTAAGACTCGTAGAGTTGATAGTACAGGTCGCATTCTCCGCGAAACACCTTTTATTAATTTGTATAATTTCAATTCTGTTTATACAGATGTTGATATAAGTAGTTCATCTTCTAATATAACCTTACCATTCTTTAAGTTTCCATTCTTATGGAATGGTAGTGTTAAAGATAGAATTATAGTGGAGACGGTTGAAAGCTAATGCCTGTAACTAATATCGACAGTGTACTTTATAATTTCGATAGATCTTATGATGATTTACCGGCGGTCAATCTACCTATACGTATTTTAAATCCAAATTATGCCGATAGCAGTACTCTACTACAAGTTACATCTGCTTATACTAACGAGCAAGATAAATTAATATTTTATCCGTTTTTTGGCGATACGTCAGGATTTACTGATTACAGTGGTCTGAGTGTTACTCCGCTTGTCGATAATTACCGGTACTTTATCGATTTTGGAGACGGTACAATAACTTCTGATCTAACTGCGGAGCATTATTATAAATACCCAGGTGAATATCAAATAACATTAGTAGCGGTGGATAGCGCTACTAATTTCTACAGAAGCGAGCAACGACCTACTATAAAAGCATACAACGTCATACCAGATAAAATATTCTTAACATACAAAGAAGGTAATAGTGCTCCTAATTCTACTTTTAAAAATCCATTACATGTGACGAGATATAATTCATATCAGAGCTGGCCTAGTGTATCTGCCGATGGAGGTTATAGTATAACCTTATCAGTTTCAGGTAACAAAAGTAAGTTTGTAAAGCCAGACGATTATTATTCGGATAATTATATTCAATTAAAAAAATTTGCAGCGTTCGTACAGTCAGGAGAGAACGACGGTCCTATCATTGTCAATAGTATTACGACAAATAACGATAAAATATACGGTAAGCGGTTTGTAACTGCAGTTAGCGATTATGTATTCTTTAATGAGCCGGTTGATGGTTCTATTTTTCTCGGAACTTCCGGTACATCTATGTTTTATTATTACGAAGATTAAATGTAGTAATAAATATTGATATGGGTAGCCATAATACAATTATATTTGCGTCTTTTAATACAGATAATTTTAAAGACCCAGAGAGTGGATATTTAGATTTGAAATCCAGTGACATGTCATATACCAACATGTCACCTAGTAATTTAACATTTACTATATCTAGTACACCTATAACAAACGATGATTATATAGATTTTACAACAAATGGTATCGACGGCTTTGGTAGTAATTTAAGCGCGTTTCAGATACCTAAAATTAATTTCGCGCAGCAGAATATATACTTTGTTGCAAAGTTTAGAAGTTTAAGCGGGGCTCCGAGAAAGAGCTTCGAAAAACCTGTAGAAAATATTGAATTGCTAATAACGCAATCAGTCTCTAGCGAAGACCGCATAGTCACCTGGAACGAGAATGATAGTATTTTGATTAAAGAATCATCTATCTTTCTCGATTTAATATTAGGTGACGGTACAGTGGTACCATCGGAATCAGCGATATTTACAATTAATTACGGTGATTTATTAGATAATGACGGTGGTGGTTATCTTAAAGCGTATTTATATTCTTACCAGACAGGTACCGACAATCGCATACGGTTTATATATCAAAATGATGATTTCGGTATATCGTTATCAGGGTACTCGACCCCGTTTGATATATTGCCTGCAGCTGGTACATCAGATGTACGTAAGATAAACGAGAATAATAACCAAGCTCAGAATTTTAAAGATCTTAGATTCCAAGACGTTCTTCAAAATAAACCAGCGTTGTTCGATGATTTCTTAGGTCAGATTGTAGGTACAGATAAGCAGTCTCCGGATACTTTAGGTATAAAGAATTTTGAAAAGACAGCTAACTTTGTATCGAATATAGCTGACCCGGATACTTGTAATCTTAAATCACTAGGCTCTCTGTTAAAAGAGCTTAATATAACATTCGAGGAATATAATCAGCAATTTCCGCCTTCTTTACAGCGATTAGTTGATATTTTATCAGTAGGTGTTAGTAGGCAAAAAGGCGGTACTAATCAATATCAATTAAATTTTAATGATAAAGGATTTACTAATAAAACTGTATTCGGTAAAAATAAAGGCGACTTATTACCGGTTGATACTACTATATTGCATACCGGTCCTGAATCTCGAAATATTATAGCTCTAGAAAAATTTAGTGAAGAATATTCTTTAATTAATACTAATATATTGAGTGCATCTGACGTAGAGTATAATGGTGTTAATACATACCCGTTATCGACCTATAATAGCACCTGGGGCTGGGGCTTAGTTCTACCGGCAGGTATAGAAGGTATAGATATAACAGACTATTATCAATTTTATGACTTTGATAGTACGACAGAAGGCTCATTATTACAAAAGTTTGTTGATTTTGACAATATAGAAAATACATATATCACATCTTTAACATCAGATGAGGATTATTCAAGGAAGTGGGGAGAGATGGAGAATATTATATCGCATAATTTATATACTAATCTAAATCTTATCTCAGGCTCTTAAAATTTGAATAAATATTTTATATGGCCGAGCAATTTAATAATATATTAGTTTATAACAGTATAACTAATACTCTAGATGATGAAAAGAGAGATCTAAACTCACCCTTCTCTTTTTTAGAGTTCTTAAACTTTGGCGATATTTTAACTAAAGAGATAAACGAGCTAGGTCTCTATCAGCAGTATCTCAAGAACTGGGAAAGTGTAACAAATATATCTTTGACATCTATAAACTCTGATATACGTGAACAGTTTATTACATTCTTGAGCGAAGTTAAATTAAAATTCTCGACAAAGGAAGAGCGTCGATATTTTGAAAACATAGATCTTAATGATAACGAGCAGTTGACAATTGCCGTACCTTTCTTTACATCAAAAATAAAGGAGATATCACTATATTTCGCACGTAAACGCGACGAAGTAACAAAAAATCTAGGTTATATTAAGAGAAAAGGATCGACAAGAGGAGTGGATACTTTTATTAAAGATCAGCTAACTGATTTGTATTCAGGTGATGATATCCCGCCTGAGCTAACTATTCCAGAAAATATAGGAGAGTTTCTGAAGAATATTGAAATAGAAACAGAGAGAGAGTATGATACATTTAATGATTATTACGATTTAGATCCAGGTAAATCTCCTACATTTTATGATACTATATCTGGTAACCGTTTTGATTACTTTACATCAAACACAAACGTAATAAGCGCTGATTATTTTATTGATACAGAGAAGACTATTAATAATATTATTAACGAGCAAGGTATCACATTATCAGAGATTCCTGGTTTACTAGTAACGTATGATACTACTGATATATCGACTCTAGATAGAACTAGTTTTACTGACTACGTTAATACAAATGATCGACAAGATTTAAAATATCTGCTAGATGCAGAGCTTATAGAAAAATACATGGGCGTCGATATGTACTATTTATCATCAAACAATACCGGTGATTATACATACGATAAACTATTTGATGCTAAATCACCTTACAGAAATCTTCTAAACGTTAATAACCCAGCCACTTTAAGTATACCGGGTAATAGCTTTGAGAGTGAAAGATCGATAGGTTTATTTTTCACTCCGTCTAAACGTGGTATACTAAGAATGGAAGCAGACTTTACTGCTACACTTCTACCAGACGAAGTTGAACCTGATATGACTTATATATTTCCTGACCCGGAAAGATATGGTAAGATATCTGGTGTCGGTGCTAGTGCACGTGTAAATCCGTTTTTATTCTCTCTGAAGAATACGGAATTTAAGAATCACTCATCTTCATTTGGTAAATCATCTGTCGAAAGTAGCAGTATCAATCAAAACTTCTATGCTTACTCGAGCCTAGAACAGCAAAACTTTAATTATAATAATACTGATCCGCTAAGAGGTCTAGAATCAGTTAACTTATCAGGTAGCTTGGTAAAAGAAACAGGTGATATTTTCGGTAATCAGTATCTTACATTTAATAAAACAGATTTTCCTAACAAACAGTTAAATAATTTCTCAGTAAGTGAATCACCTTTAGGTCTCAATAATACTCAGATCGAAGATTTACCTAGCGACCCTGAAAAGGAAACTATATCAGGTATAAAGGATAAATTAAAGCCTATCTTTATATCAAATATAATAAAAAATACTATTGAGCCAATATCGGTAGAATTCGATAAGATCTTCTCAAGGTACAGATATAATCAAACTCTATACGCTGAATTGAGTAGTAATATTTTTGTCGATTTAAATGTATTTAAAAGCACTTTTTTTATAAAAACGCAAAATAATTTAATTATTGATAATATCGAGTATACCTCGGCCGGTGAATTTAAACCAGCAGGGTTCGTATCTAGAGTTAAAGAATATAACGGCGGTATTAATACAAATCAAAATCAAGTACAGATAAGTAATTTTAGTAACCCAACAAGAATAGGCAATGACGTTTTATATATTAAAGTAGCTAGCGATCCTTCTGTGACGTTACCTATTAATTTAAGATTTTTTGACTTCTCTATTTTTAAGTATGATATTGATAAGAAGCGCGAAATTAATATTGTAACATCTCAAACTCAAAACGAAAGCTTTTTTAACAATAACTTCACTTTCGATGTAGGTTCAAATATTGTGCAGGTTAAAGATGTAAAATTAAACTATAACAGTAAGCAAAATTTATTATTCTGTCTAACCGATTTTGTTGATTTAAATAACGTTAATTTTTTCCATGTATTGGTATTTAAAATTGTCGGTAACGAGCTAAGTATTATTCAAAACTTTGTTATCAATCCTAGCAATTTTACCGTTACTCAAAATTTCTATAATAGTAGTATACTGGCAAATAACTTCTTAACACAGTCTTTATCATCTACCCCGACGCAAAACAATAATTATGGCACACTTACGTTCTAAACACTCTCTAAATGTAAATCTATCAAGCTATTCACCTGTTGATGAAGATACTGCATTTTCATCGAGATATGTGATACAAGGTAATACAACAGTTACTTTTACTCTATTTGATATACAGAACGAAATTGCATTTCCTGGGGTACAGGGCATTTATGTTAATTACGGTGATGGTAACACGACAACATTTACACCTGCAATATTTGAAGATAGTCTAACAACTAGTCTACCGTTTACATCGATTAACCATACGTATTTCCAAACTCAGTCGGCACCTAATTCTTTATCTGCTACTTTTAATATTTTATATCAACCGATAGCTGGGCAGAAGCCGTTATCAGCTACTCATGAAATTGAATTTTTAACTTCAGCTGAAAATATACTCGATAGAAATCTTGAGATAATAAATACACAGTTATTTACAATCGATGGCGACGCAGTACCGTTCTTCAATTTAGAGACAGATGAAAATATAATATACCCGGTAACATACTATGAAAACATAACATCAGCTGTCTCTGATCAAGGTGTGTACCTGAATACTGATCCAGAAGATATTGATACGAGCGCAGTCTATTTAAATAGAACGGAAGTTACCTTGACTTCAGCAGTATCAACTTACGGTTTTGATGCATTAAGCGGGTCAGGATTTACCTTACAAGGAAAGGATAAATCAGTATATACTATAGCGTTCTCTATTACAGGAGATGATATACCAAATACATACACGCAGAATACAACATCATTTGTTCTATCTACAGTATTTGATGAATTTACAACGAACGTATCGTTACTGACTACAATATCGGGTATATTTGCAACAAACGGTTTATTAGATACTCAGTTTACATCTATAGAGGTTGATGACCCGTCTATTATATTCTATCAGACGAATCTACTACCGCCTGAATCTACTGATTATGTTTATACTGTTTCTACATCCGGTGCATCTACCGATAATACTGAAATAGATGGCTTTAATTCAATATACAATGGAACCGACTTTATATATTCATATCCTACATCTGGATACGGTTTAAGCGCATCTCTTAGAATTAACACTGAAGATGATCTAAGAATAACAGCTATTTGATATTAAATAATTGTATGGCTACCGATATTAAGATATCCGAATTAAACGAAATTACAAACAACGACGATTTAAATCAGATTGTTGTTAATGATCGTGAAAACTCCGGCGACAGTGGTATTACTAAAAAGATTCAAATATCTAATCTCCTAACTCCTAATATAGTTAAAACAGTAAATATCGCTAATGACGCTGTAACTCAAAATAAGTTAGCTGAAAATTCAGTTGATAATAGTATTATTAATAATTCTGATGACTTTACCTTTAATAAGGTAACTGCTGGATCATCAAGCGGCGGTAAGACAGTTAATTTTAATGGTATCGATTATGATTTCCCAGCAACTCAGGGAGGCCCGGGTCAGATTCTAACAAATGACGGGTCAGGTGTATTGAGTTGGACAGCAGGCGGCGGTGGTAGTGGGAGTAGGGACACTAGCGGTAACTATAATTTAACATCAAATCTAGTAAAAGTTAATAGAGGTAATCCAGTTTCAATTACTTTAAATACTCAGGGTATAAATAATGGAACACAGGTTCCTTATACTATTGGCGGTTCTAACGTATCAGTTGATGATTTTACTGATTTAACTTCTTTAAATGGTGTATTTAATGTTACTGATGATACTGATACAGTTACACTAAACCTACGTGAAAAGGATAACAATGTTTCTACGGATATTGAGGAACTCGTGAGCGTCGGTCTTGAGGACATTGAATCTCGTCGGTCTTCCGTGCCTCGATTTGGTCAAAGTGTAAGTATGAATGCCGCTGGCAATCGTGTTGTAATTTGCGCGCCTGGTATTGACTTTCCCTCTGGAAATATTGGAGCGACGATAGTCTACCAGGAAAACGAGGACGGGACTTGGTCACAGATGGGTCAAACTATTTACGGAGAAACCAATGCTTTCGGCAACATCGCCGAAATTACCGGTTTTGGCAATCTTCCCGGTTATTCAAACACGAATGTAAGCATGAATGCTGCTGGCGATCGTATTATAATTGGAATGCCTATGGCTACCACATCTAACGGCTCTGCGAGTGGCAAGGTACGAATCTTCTCTTATAACGCAAACTCCAACACTTGGAGCCAATTAGGATCAGATATTATAGGTAATGTATACGAGCTCCTAGGTTTTAGTGTAAGTATGAATGATGACGGTAATAGAATAGCGATTGGCGCGCCATCGGGCCATACCAGCGGAACAATTTCTGCACATGTACGAATCTTCTCTTATAACGCAAACTCCAACACTTGGAGCCAATTAGGAACAGATATTTCAGATAAACGCCAAATAGGACGGCCTTACGAACGAATTGGTTTTGATGTTAGTATAAATGCCAGCGGTGATACAGTAGCGTTTAGCCGCGGTAACGGCCCCGGTCTTGTTCGAATTTACTCTTATGATGGCGTCAATTGGAGTCAAAAAGGATCTGACATCACTTACAATCTTAAGGCGGCCGATCTCTTTGGTTTTAGTGTAAGTTTAAATGGTACAGGTAACATTGTTGCAATCGGTGATCCGCAAAACGGGGAATACCCCTTGACTGGTGTTGTTCAAATATTTTCTTATGATACTGCAGGTGGTGATTGGAGTCAATTAGGCCAAGACATTACCGCAGTGTCAAGAAATTACTTCGGTTATAGTGTAAGTTTAAATACCGCCGGTGATAGAGTAGCAATTGGCGCACCATTACCGGGATATCATGATACCGGTAATAGAAACGCCGGCAGCACTGAAATCTACTATTACAATGGTGCAAGATGGATTCAATCGGAACCGACGGTTGTGATTTCTAATGGACAGGATTATGATCGTAGCGGTTTTAGTGTCAGTATGAATTCTGCCGGTAGCAGAGTAGTAATTGGCGCGCCAGCGGCGTCAGCCAGCGAAGGTAATGTCGCTGGATCTAGTGTTGCTCAAGGCACTTTTCAAATCTATAGTCTTGCTTTCTCTAATACCGGTACTGGTACCGGCACAAGTACTGGTAGTATTGCGGAGCAATTCACTCTAACACTCGATAATGGTCAAGATAGTATTAATGTGTTGATCGGTAATGACAATGCTCCGCAATACACGCTCTCTAAATCCGCTGCTTACGCTAATCAAGACATTGACTATATACATGAGCCATATACTCACAGCGGTACTTATAGGGACAGTTCTATTCTAACGGTAACTTTAAATACTACTAATGTTAGTGATGGTACTGTAATCCCTTTTAATATAACAGGAACAGGTATATCATCTACAGATCTTATTAAACTTGTAAGCTCAGACGGTTCCGGTGGAAACTACGCGGCGTCATTATCTGATGAGTTTATTGTCAATAATAATAAAGCTGAGGTCTTTTATAAGGCACGTATTGATTCAATAACTGAAGGTACTGAAACATTTACTATCGCATTAGCTAATGGTTTAGCTGAAATTAGCTGTGAAATTCGCGAATTCACATCAACAGCGCTTGGCAGTAATCCACAAACATCTTTCTGGATACTGTATAGCGGCGCTAGCGCAGCAAAGAGCTTAGGGGAATACCGATACTGGCCGACCGCCAAAGCGAATGGACGAGAAACACGAAACTATTATGTAGGTAACATCACAGGCGACCCTATCGCGTATCTTACCCGTTCTCAAACATTAGATTCCTTTCCCTCAGCTTTATTCACTATAGATATGCAAGATCATTATAATCGATATCATTCAGGTGATTGGATGGGAGACGCCAACTTCAGAGCTGGTGTAGATGCAGGTTATACTATACAAATAATGCCATTTTCTATTGAAGTCGATGTTTCTGATTTTCTTGCCAATACTAACATTGAAAGCACCATTGATGGTGCGTCTAACACTGCTTGGACCGTGTCACAAGCAAACCTTTTTTATGTATTTGCTGATCCAGGCCCAGCGGATGTCGCAGGCGAGGCATCTGAACGATATAGCATCGCATCCCTTAGTTACGAGACACCGGTGAATGGAAAAATTATCATAAATGTACCTACTCACGTCATTAGCGTCAGAAGTAGATCCCGGTATCTTCACGTTTACCCGAGTTTTTTGTTATATTCGCCGCTTGTTCAAAGCTCAGCAGGCGGGACTACGGCGAATACTAAAATGAGAGTCAGTTTAGCTGCATCGAGTAGCATGCAGGTTCGCGTTGGACTTGCGGTCGGCGGCAGCACACACCAATCATTTAATGAAAATGGTGCCGGTAAAATGCAAGAATTATTAAATTCTACTGCAGCAAATAATAAATGGGTTCTTGGTTCCGGCTTTGGCTATAATCCTATAACAACATGGCCAGAAACACCAATTCGGACCCTAGGTAGTTGAACTTAATAGATGAAGAGGAAATATACTACTTAAAAAGTCTGAATACTTTTTAGCTCTTCTACCTCAGCGCTAAGACGCTTGACCTCTTCGATAAGAACGGGAATAAGCTTAATGTAATCTACTGCTAGATAACCATTATCCCTTTGTTTGACGATGGAAGGTAATACCTTCTGAACATCCTGAGCCATTAGTCCGATATCGGATCCCTCTTTATCTGATTTATCATTCCAGTCGAATGAATAACCAGATAGACCGTTTATAATACTTTGAGTATTGCAGATTTTATTAAGATTACTCTTAAGATTGCAATCAGATGTAGAATATGCGACTATATCAGCACAGCTTCTTATCTCACCGGTAACAGTTGTAACACCTTTTACGAATAGGTTTACTGAAGTATCTGACTCATCTGCTCCAACATTCAATGTACCTTTAATGAACGTATTACCAGTTGCTGCATCCATTGTTATACATCTACCACTTGATGTACCACCTACAAAAAAGTCACCGCAAGAAACGGTTGAATCAGCATTGTTATTGTTTCCGAGAATAGTATTACCACAAACACTTACATTGCCGCAGGATGTAATATTTCCTGTAGCTTGTATATTACTCGGAGTACAGATATTACCTGTTACTGTAATACCATTTGATTGACGTCCCAAGCATAGTGCACTGTCATTACCGATACTGTCAGTTATAATAATTTGACCAGAAGTAGGTAAGCAGCATTGAATATCACCGCTCGATCCAATGTTTAAAATCGAGTTAAACGTACTACATATATTTTGCCCAGTAAAGTTAGCCATATTAATATTTAATTTAAACGTTTAAAAAGTCACAACTTCCGTATAAGGATACTTCAAATTTTTAATTTGTTTCTTGAGAGTATCTAAAATAGTCTTTTGATATGAGTATAATTCCTGTATACATCTATTAAATGCTTGTGGAGTTACTACTTCATTAACACCAACGAAAAAATTATAATCTCTAGATATGTTAATATTTTCACCTAATACTAGATTAGAGTCATATATTAAATCCTTATTATTATTATATAAGTATGTAAATTGAGATTGTATATATGTCGTTAAATTATCATGGTTAAACAATAACTTCTTAAAACTCTTATTAAGGGTTATATTATTAAAATATTGATCATTTAATAAGATATCATTTTTATCGAATATCTTAAAATCTGTAGATTCTAAGCAAGTTAAAAATTTATTGTCTTCCGTAAATCTCATTAACTTATCTACACCGTTATATGTAATGTTTTTATCAAAGATAAACAGTGAATCATAATCTTCGTCGTTAAATAAAATTTTAGCGTCAAATATCTCATTATCTGTCCCTGTTAGAGTAGCATTAGTTACATTATACCATTTAAAACTACCGATAAGATCATCGTCACTTGTATTAAAATACTTATATACATTCTTTGATGTAATTATATAATATACATTACTATCATTAATTGAAAATAATATTCTTCTAGGTACTTCGCCGTCCTCAAATACATTATCTGGAATTGTAAGTGATGCTTCACTTTTAAAGCTTTTATCAATCTCTAATATGCTAAAATTATCTAAGAGTATGTAAAGCTTATTATCAATTGGATTTATAGCAAAATCAGAAACGAGGTTATTTGCTAGATCTCTATTTGTAAATTTTCTTCGATATGCTAAATCATCGTCTAGAACTGTTATATCCTTTGTACCTTCATTATAAGTAAAAATCTCATCATCAGAATAATAGAGTAAATTTGAGCCGGATAAGAATTCACTAGCCCCTGTATTCAATTTAATACCACCTGTATTTAATAAACTAAAATTAGAGGAGTTAATTCTACTCTCATTAATTATAGGGTCAATATATAGTCTATAGATCTGATTACGGTCGGAGTCCGTTACAAATAATGAATCCTTACTATTTGTGGTAATATCGGTGATATTAAGATACTTCTGAGAGAACAGGCCATCTGCTCTATCGGTCGATAAAAGAAATGTTAGATTTGATCGACTACCTGTATTATCAGCTTTAAAGAAATGTAACGTATCTGCTGTAAAATATATTAGTAAGAAATCAGATGGTGTTTCACTACCATCGTTTCTATTTAAATTCATACCAACTACTTCAAAGCCTCTAGCTCCTGTTAACCCTAATGACGATGTACTTATATTCGGTATATTAACAATAGGTGTATTTGTAAGGTACGTATCGTCAGCGTTAGAGTTGGACGAAAATCTCCCGGAACCAAATCCGGTAACACCGATATAACTGGTATAGTTTTTTGGTAGATTATTATCTCTTACAAAGCAGAAGTTATATAAATCTGTAAAATTTACATACATCATCTGAAGTTTCTCGTTAATGGAATTTTGATTTATATATTCACTTGGTTGAAATGCTAATTCATCTTCTGAATATGTTAACTTTATATCTAAATTTGCTGATCTATTAAAGAAATATCTTTCCGTTATATAATTCCCGATAACGTTATCCTGCTTAGTCATTAAGATGGAATTTTCTGTTAACTCACGCCCGGTATATGTCAACCCGTTAGTTATATTGAAATAACCTGTATAATTTAAACGTGCACCGGGTAATGGACTGTTAGAGTTTATAATAGTGAATGCATTGCCCTGAGTATAATTAAAAGAAATCTTATTCATATTTTTTTTTTTTGTAATAATATTTATTACTTTGAATAAATATTTATATGGCAATTGGAATAAAGGTATCAGATCTACCCTTGACGGATTTAATTGATGGTGATGTAAATATACACGTCATCAAAACCGTTGACTTCGTACCAACATCGTACAGAACGACTGTTGATAACCTTCTATACCCTAACAGTATTACAAATCAACAGATAGCAGAAAATGCTATTACAGTTGCAAAGATTGCAGATGGTGCTATTGAAGCAGGTAAAATTGCAGCAGACGCTGTTAATGAAACACATATAGCAGCATTAGCAGTTAATGCAGATGCAATAGCAGAAAATGCTATTACAGTTGCAAAGATTGCAGATGATGCTGTAACAGCAGGTAAAATTGCAGCAGACGCTGTTAATGAAACACATATAGAGGCATTATCAATTCATGCAGAAGCAATAGCAGACAATGCTATTACAGTTGCAAAAGTCGCAGATGAGGCTATTACAGCAGGTAAAATTGCAACAGATGCTGTTAATGACACACATATAGCAGCGTTAGCTGTTAATACAGCTGCAATCCAGGCAAATGCTATTAAAGTTGCTCAAATTGCAGATGGCGCTATTGAAGCAGGTAAAATTGCAACAGATGCTGTTAATGAAACACATATAGCAGCGTTAGCTGTTAATACAGCTGCAATCCAGGCAAATGCTATTAAAGTTGCTCAAATTGCAGATGAGGCTATTACAGCAGGTAAAATTGCAACAGATGCTGTTAATGACACACATATAGAGGCATTATCAATTCATGCAGAAGCAATAGCAGAAAATGCTATTACAGAAGATAAAATTGCAGCAGATGCTATTACAGCAAATAAAATTGCAGCAGATGCTATTACATCAAATGAGATCCTAGCAGGGACTATTACATCAGTTGAAATTGCAGCGGATACTATAAAATCCGAAAACATCGAAGCAGGGTCTATTACATCAGATGAAATTGCAGCAGATGCTATTACAGCAAATAAAATTGCAGCAGATGCTATTACATCACGTGAAATTGCAGCGGATACTATTACATCAACTGAAATTGCAGCGGATACTATTACATCAACTGAAATTGCAGCGGATACTATAAAATCTGAAAACATCAAAGCAGGAGCTATTACATCAGCTGAAATTGCAGCGAATGCTATTACATCAGGTAAAATTGCAGCAGGGTCTATTACATCAGGTAAAATTGCAGCAGATGCTATTACATCAAATGAGATCCTAGCAGGGTCTATTACATCAGTTGAAATTGCAGCGGATACTATAAAATCTGAAAACATCCAAGCGAATGCTATTACATCAGCTGAAATTGCAACAGGAGCTATTACATCAGGTAAAATTGCAGCAGGGTCTATTACATCAAATAAAATTGCAGCGGGTACAGTAATAGCAAGTGAAATTGCAGCGGGTAGTATTACATCAGTTGAAATTGCAGCGGATACTATAAAATCTGAAAACATCGAAGCAGGAGCTATTACATCAGCTGAAATTGCAACAGGAGCTATTACATCAGGTAAAATTGCAGCAGGGTCTATTACATCAGGTAAAATTGCAGCAGATGCTATTACATCAAATGAGATCCTAGCAGGGTCTATTACATCAGATGAAATTGCAGCGAATACTATTAAATCAGAAAATATTCTAGCAGGAGCTATTACAGCAACTGAAATTGGAGCGAATGCTATTACATCAGCTAATATTGCAGCAGGATCTATAGTAGCGTCTGATATCGGAACAGGTACAATGAGCTCTTCTGTAATCTCGCTTAACACCGTGAATGGTCGTATTCAATCACTAAATTATAATGGACCAAGTAAAACCGGGTTTCGGATAAGAGGTAACGGCGACGCTGAATTTAATGATGTTACAGTCCGCGGTACTCTTAAGAATAGTAAAATAATCGTTGATGATGAAGTAAATTTATATCGTACAGATGCACCTACTAAACCTGCAAAGCCAACAATAAGAGCTCGTGGTTATAAGAATACTGCCACAGTGTATGCTCCTAATCATACTAGCAGTAATGCCGGGGTTGTTTACTATGTGTCCCCGGTTAAAATTTACGGTAGAAATGCTACGGGAGCGACTATAGATAATAGATTTCTTTGTGATGGTAATAACAAACTAACTCTTGATATAACTGCGAATGTGCATTATTATAGTAATACAACCGGCGTAATACCGGAGGCACCGCGCCTAGCAATTAGCGATAACAATGGTCTTAATTATAATTACTACAACATAACAAGTGGTCAGCAAGCCGTTCAATTCGATGAATCAATGAGAGATTTTGATTATGAAGGTTTTGACCCGAATCCAACCGCGGACGCACATTTAAGAATGCAGTGGGCATGGAGGAAAGGTCGCTTGGAACTAAGTAATGTTGCAGCCAATGCAATATTAACAATAGCTGTCAAAATCTTTCCAAGATGGGATAATACTTTACCGATCGCGTCGTATAGAAACATAAATCTTGATGTCCAAGTATCTAACTGGAACTAATCACTTTAAATATATAAATATAACACTATGGCACTACAAAAAACACACACTCTACCTAATGGCGTTGAGCTTAACTATTGGGCACTAAAGACAGCAACTGAGTTTGACTACCATGCAATGACATGCCGATTATGGATACTTGCTTGGGTTAGCGAAGATGCAAAAAATAATGGTGCTTCTTACGTCGCAGAAGCTTCTAAAACCTATACCGTAGATATGGATAAGTTCATTGAGTATTTCGATGATTCGGTTCTCCAACAAGAAGGTAAGTCTCTGTCTTCACAGGCATATGCCTATATTAAAGCTACGGATCCGTTTTTCGCTGATGCACTTGATGTATAGTACTGTCTGATATATACAGACGTGTCTTATTAGTCTGTATATATAGTCATCAAATCTCGATATTACCACCGCTTTAGAAGTCGTAATAAATATATTTACCTTCTTGGGTGAATATAGGTACCTGTGCTTCATTTATCATAAAATCAAAGATAGGTCCTAAGGTACCCTCAGCTCTCGTTGTACCTTCAGGTCTAAAAATACCGGTGATATCACCATCGGTAATAACCCCTTCTACTACATCCTTAGTAATAATTTTAGATATCCGATTACCGATAGAAAAGTCATAATCAACATTAGTTATATTCATCGGTAGATATGTACCGATTTGCTGCGTTAATACTTCTGCGATCTTATTAGCATCAGCTTCTAATAAATTTCCATTTTTAATATACACTTTTAATCTATTTGATAAGCTACCAGGAATCTTATAACTGAATAAATTATTAATTGTTTCGGTATTATTTCTAGTACCAGTTAAAATATCAAATGTCATTGGATCAACTTTAGTACATTTTAGATACTCGTACATTATCAAATCACTATGTAGCTCGCGGTTATATACACTTAGATTTTGTATAATACCATTCTTAGCTAATAGCTGTTGATTTCGCGTATATTTTGATATACCATAACCTGAGTAATTAGGCATACCGACGAAGAAGTCATTAAAAAGGTAATTTTTCAGCGGTTTAATCCCGCTCGTAACCGTAAGATCTATTACTTCATCGCCGTTGACGTATGTCTTTATATTACCGGTAATTAAATCCACGTTAACGCTGATGCAGTTTATATCATTTTCTTCTATAGTTGGTATTACTGTTATTGTACTATTATCATCTATACCAGCACCGGTACTAGTATAGTTAACAGACCAGTTACCAGCTGATAAAGAATTCCATATTTTATCTTCTGTGTCCCATATTCTTTCATCAGGTGTTACCGTGAACCCATTATCGAATTTAGTTATAAGACATAATTTATCCTCATAAGTTTTAAATGTTTGATTAGCACTATAGAGGTTAGTAGGGCTTACAAACACACCAGGGTTAGCATCAAAATCATAACCCAGGTCAATAGAAGATATATCTAAGCTATAAGTTGTAATGTTAAATCCAGATGCATTTTCTGTATGAGTGTCAATTTTATCAACTAAGAGATTATAATCTTCTCCTCTTGATAATACGATCGGCTTAACTTTATAATCTTCAGAAACAAAATCAATCTTAAAACCAGATACTGCTGAGGTTGTTAGATTGAACGTCGATAGCAACTCACGACTCGTATTAAACACTTTCAGCTTATTATCTGTTTGTATGTACAACTTTTCATCGAACGCGTTAATATCCCATATCTTCGTATTAGTAGATAACGCAACAAATGTTGTATCTTGCACAAAGTCTTTAAATATAATTTGATTATGACCGCTTATTGCAGCGCCAAGAGTATTATCTAAATTAACACCACGTAATCCTGACATTGTGCCTGTAGATGTATTATCTTCGCGTCTAAGCACGGATTTTTCTCCTCCCGGTAAATTCCCTGGATCGGTCACAAGAGTTAGTAGATCTACATTATACGCACTGCCATCTTCACCTAGAAAGGTTGATTTTGATCCTATGTTAAAGAAGACACGTGAAGTATGATTGCTGCCAACGAGGTTTTGTACAACACCGTCATTATTCTCCTTTACAATATCACCGGCTATATTAACTCGAAGTAAAGTACCACCAGTATCGTTATCGCAAATTAAAATAAGATCGTTACTCTGAGAGTTGTAGCACACATCTCTAATACTTGATATACCAGCATATGATGTAGATCGTAATAAATTGAAATCAGTATCGTAAAAGTGAATTGTATTACCTTGCTGTAAATATACAAATGGTGTATAATAAAAGTTTTTTGCAACACTAATACCTGTATTATAATTATTACCAATAACTTGATAGGCTTTAAAGCTCGATAGTTTTGGTGTAGTTAATTCAAAAGATAAATTTAGACTATTAACATTAGAATCTGCACCGGTATCAAAGTTAAAAGTATCATATGCTGATGTATCAAAAACTAATGTATCTGATGTTGCGGCTATATTATTTAGATATATATTTCTCTCATTAAAGTTTTTCTTTAATCTTATATCGGCTTGCGTTTCGAGAATTTTATCGATATACTTTTCCCCGACACGTGCATAGTAATACGTACCGGACGGTTCAAATGTAAGAGAACTATCTACATCATAATAGTTTAACCCTTGAAGAGATCTAGCATCGACAATAGAGTCAATCTCCGTTGTATAATTAAACGGCTGATTTAAGTTACCTTGTGAAGCAGATAATTCAGATATATTTGCAGGTAAATAATATCTATCATACCATACACCTTGCTTACCGTCATCATATAACCATGTACATAATAATGTACCGTTCTTCTCGTTATATATTACATCACTGTCCAACGGTTTATAAACCTTATCACTGAAGTACGGTGATTGAGCAGCAAATGCTCCGGATTTCTGTATCTCTGAATCGTTAATATTGAGAGATTTAAACGGTAATATCGTAGAAGGAAGTTTAAACTTAGTGTATTTATCGGGTAGGAATCTATATTCCGCTGTATGGAAATTATAATTTAATTTGAGATCTTCTTCTGATACTTCCTCAACTTCGTTGTTTAAAATGTTAGTATAATATCTTTGCTGCTGAGGATCAGCGTGAGGTAGATTTTTATTAACGTTATGATTATTTGATATTTGATTTTTTAAATTAAAGTAATTTAAACTACCAATCATTTTATCACCTGAAAGAAAATTATCTTCATAGTTATTATAAAACAGAAAGTTATACGATTGATTAGGTAATGTTTCGGTATCACTTATATTATTACCTGACAGATAGAAAACAAAATTATTACTCGATTCGACATAATCAGTATCGATAGTATTATCCGTTATATTAATAATAGAATCTTGAGATACATCTTGAGTAAGTATTTCAATAGCACTTAATACTAAGTCACCACCATCATATACCGGTCCAACGGTAAACTGTCTACCAGATAGCGCTACATTATCTACAGCGCTTGTATATATTGATAAGAGAATCTTATCCTGATTTTTTATAATATTAAATATAGAGCGGGTGTCTGAATCTGTAATAGGTTCAAATAATAAAGTATGTTTATCTGTAATTACTCCATTATTCTGTACAAGGTATTTCTTATATATACCATCATGTGTCCAAATCTGACATAACGGTGTACCATCGCTAGTAGCTGAAAGATCGATAACAAAATTCTGAGTAGCATTATTATCTTCACTAGAACTACTTAAACTACTAAAGAAGATGCTAGATGATAGTGAAGTGTTATTCTTATCTATTGTTAGATATCTATCAGATGATAGACTGAACTGTAATGTTGTCGCGACACTATCATTTATATCTTCCGGTAGATTGAGATCAAATATACCTTGTTCTGTTTGAGGGAATGTTAAGTAGTTTGATGTGTAGTTTTTATTCTTAACATCATTAGCGCTTAATAGAAAGTTATATTCTAAAAAAGATGCTCCTTGCTGAGATGCAAATTCATTGGGGATGCTCAGATCTAAAGATCTATCAGGATCTTCAAGTATAAATCGAATAGGTATTAGATCTTTATAACTCTTATTTGGTACCGTTGCCATTAATAATATTTAATACGGTAAATTGATTTAACTATTATGTAAACTAGCTTACTAGTTGTAATATTATCTATTTATGAGACAATCTTCAAAGTTCCGCCGTCACTATAAATAGTACCGGAAGAGAGCCCAGTAGGACTTGTAGCGATGTTTGGGATAATAACATTTCCGTTATCTGAATCAATTACTACAGTATTATTACCTAACAAATCTTGAAAAGTATGAAAACGAGCTTTATGATATATTTGACTCTGTGCTAGTGTAAAATCCTGACTATATAACTCAATCTGCGCACCTCCATTTGTACCATCAGGAGCTTCTGGATCTGATTTTAACTGTAAACTATCATTTGATTCGCTACCGATAATGTCATTA
>Ga0228670_1000477_pt1 | contig 22808 bp, 19 predicted proteins | sample 85DmetaG_FD_182785 | JGI IMG/M metagenome (GOLD analysis project Ga0228670, IMG submission 182785) | Seawater microbial communities from Monterey Bay, California, United States - 85D | ecosystem: Environmental > Aquatic > Marine > Coastal | place: USA: California | collected 2016-10-13
CGATTGAATTAAGTTTTGATATAACCTAGATTCAATTGCGTAAATTTTCTCTTCTGCTCCTAATATTTTGCTTTCGTATTCTTTTAATTCACTAGTTATATAGCGTTCTGCATTTACTAAAGTTTGCTTACGAATCCATTCCTCTGGAACTTTGTCTTTATGTGTATTTGTGACTTCTAAATAATATCCAAATACATTGTTGAATGAAATTTTCAAAGAAGGTATTCCCGTTCTTTCAATTTCGCGTTGTTGCATTGCATCTAAAAAACCTTTTCCTGAATTTGAAATAGCTCTTAATTCATCAAGTTCTTCATCAAACCCATCAGCTATTACTTTTCCTTTTCCTAATAGTACAGGAGGATCATTGTGAAGAGTAGTTGTTATTTTTTCAATCAATTCTGAACAAGGATTTAATTGATCTGAAAGTGTTTTTAAAGTTTTAGATTTTGTTTCGGTTAAGATATTTCGAATTGGCTGTACTTGATTTAATGTTCGTAAAAGTTGCATTACTTCTCTTGGATTCACTCTTCCAACAGCAACTTTAGAAATTAATCGTTCTAAATCTCCAATTTCGTTTAGTTTTTCTTCAATATCGTCTAATACATCTGAATTTCGATAAAGATATTCAACTGCATTTAACCTTTCCTGAATTGGTTTTTCATCTTTCAAAGGTAAAACCATCCATCTTTTTAATAACCTTCCACCCATTGGAGTTTTGGTTTTATCCAAGATGTCAATTAAAGTAGTTGCATTTTCATGTTGGGAGTATACTAATTCTAAATTTCGAATAGTAAAACGATCCAACCATACGTATTTTTCTTCTTCAATTCTACTGATGGAGGTAATGTGTCCAAGATGTCTATGTTCTGTTTCGGATAAATAATGAAGAATAGCACCAGCTGCAATGATTCCTTCTGGGTATGCTTCTATTCCAAAACCCTTTAAGGATTTTGTCTCAAAATGTTTATTTAACGATTCATTTGCAAAGTCTTTAGTGAAAATCCAATCGTCTAATTTAAATGTATAGTAAGCTGAAAGTGTATCTTGAAGGTCTTTGTTTTTTCCTTTTTGGAATAATATTTCTTTTGGTTCAAATCCTTGAATAAGTTTTTCAATGTATTCTTTTGTTCCTTGAGAAAGTAAATACTCTCCTGTAGATACATCTAAAAAGGAGATTCCAAATTCTTTTTTACCAACATGAATTGCACATAAAAAATTATTTTTCTTTTGGTCAAGAACCTGATCGTTATATGAAACTCCTGGGGTTACTAATTCTGTAACTCCACGTTTCACAATGGATTTAGTCAGTTTTGGGTCTTCTAATTGATCACATATAGCTACTCGTTGTCCTGCACGAACTAGTTTTGGTAGGTATGTTTCAACAGAATGGTGAGGAAATCCAGCTAATTCTATGTACGCTGCAGCTCCATTTTTACGTTTGGTTAAAGTAATCCCAAGGATTTTAGAAGCTTTAATAGCATCCTCTCCAAATGTTTCGTAAAAGTCTCCTACTCGAAAGAGAAGCATCGCATCAGGATGTTTACTTTTGATTTGGTTATATTGCTTCATCAGTGGCGTTTCTGCCACTTCTTTTTTAGTTTTTCCTTTTGCCAAAACTTACTTGATTTTTATTCCTTTGTAAATGTAAAGTTGATGCTATAAGAAACAAAGAATATGACTTGTTTATTATTAACAAAAGCGATAATGGATGTTAATTATTCGTCAATGGGATTAATCCTATTTACGAATGATGCTATTATTTTTTCCAAAATTGGATTTTTAGGCAGTTTATGTTTAACTCTATTGTTTTTAATGTAGTTTATGGTATTCCAATAGTGTTGGGAATCTTTGATGTAGGTACACGAGAATTTTTGTGTCCAAAAAGGCTTTGCCTTTTCCACAATGGGAGTAATCTCCGTCTCAATGGGATTAATCCCATTGAACACTAAACGTCGATGTTGATTACACACCCTCGCTGTAAGCCCTTTTATTTGGTGCATTATTTTACTAATGTCATCGATGTTACATTTAATCAATATATGTATATGGTCCCTACACACATTAAAAGCAACGATATTTAGCTTTTTTTCAAAAACGATTCCTTTTACTGTTTCGGCAATAATTTCTTCTTCTTCCTTTGTCATTAAAATAACATCAGGAAAAGGTTTAGTTCCATTAAATCTTCTTTGTCTGGCTTTATAGTCAATCATTCTTTGAGAAGTCCGACTGTCATGAAGACAAGCAACCAAATGGTAGGGATGCAGATTTTTATCTGTTGATTTATTAGGTTTCATTAAAGGTTAGTTTTTTTAATTCTAACCTGAAGTTAAGGATTATAATAAAGATTAACTAAAATTACGGCTGTATTTTTTCACCTTTAGTATTTATATAATAGATCTCGTTATCCAATTCAACTTGAGCTTTACCATTTTTAAAACTTTGAAGAATTGAATCAAATTTACATTCTATTACTAGATGACCTTTTTTATCAATAAAACCCCATTTTCCACTTTTGATTATCTTATGTTCCTCCAAATAATCATCAGTTGAATGTCCACCAATATTTACAGCGGCAAACCCCTCGCTAAATGCTAATACAAATTCAAATTTTGGTTTTATTTGAATTCCTACCATATTTGCAAATCCATATTTTTTATCAATAAAAATTCTGAAGAAACCTTCTGAAATTTCATCTGGCCAATTGTCAAATACATGTACATTAAATAATTTTTCTTCTTTTCTATTTATTCCTATAATTCCATCATTCTTTACACCTACTATAGCGATTATACGGAAAGTATCTGTATATATTATGGGATATTTCCCAAATTCTATTAAAGTATCACCTTCAATGTTTTTATAACCACTAGAGTAGTCAGTTTCATTAAAGTCACGTATTAAGAAGTTCTGTTTCTTTTCTACTAATTTACAAGAAGTAAAAAGAATAGTCGTAAATATGAATAATCGTTTCAGCATTTAAGTTTTTAATCTAGTTTAAGCGTCTCCAAATCCTTCCAAAAATCTGGGTAACTTTTACCTACAGCTTCTGCTTGTTCTACTATGATGGTATCTTCTGAAAAACACCCTGCTATTGCAAAACACATTGCAATTCTGTGATCATTATTAGAATGAATGGTACCACCATTTACCTTTCCTGTTCCATGAACAAGCATTTCGTCACCATTTAATTCTATCTGAACACCTAATTTTTGAAATTCCTTTTGAAGAACAATTCCTCTGTCACTTTCTTTATGTTTAAGCCTCTCTACACCTTTAATAGAAGAAGTTCCGTTACAATAAGCGGCAAAAACAGCTAAAGCAGGAAACAAATCTGGACAATGAGTAGCGTCGAAACTAAATGGAGTTCTTTTTGTTCCCTCAATTTTTAATCCGTTCTGAGTATTAATTACAGTACAGTTTGCTGCTAAAAAAGCATTTAATAATTCCTTATCCGCTTGTAAACTTCCCATTTGCAATCCAGTAATCTCAATGTCCATTCCTATGGCAGAAGCTATCAACCAGTAGCTTGCTGAGCTCCAATCGCTTTCAATGGTATAATTTGTTGGTTTATAGATTTGATTTCCTTTAATTTTAAAATGTTTGAATGAATCGTTTTCTATTTCAATTCCAAATTTGTTCAAAGTATTTAATGTCATTTGAACATATGGGATGCTCTTTAAATCTGTTACAATTAATTCAGAGTCTTCTTTTAACAATGGAAGCGCCATTAATAAACCAGAAAGGTATTGAGAACTTAATGATCCATCAATAACGACTTTATTACCAATCATTGGACCTTCAACGAAAAGTGGAATATAGTTGTCATTAGAGTTTATTTTCACACCAAATTGAGGTAGTGTTTCGGTGAAAAAGTTCATGGGTCTTTCAGTGAGAGAACCTTTTCCTTCGATTTTAAATTTACCATCATTTGCCGCACAAACACTTGTAATTAATCGGATGCCCAATCCACTTTCTCCTATATTAATAGAAGCAGACTTAGGAAAAGAATCAATTCCATCAATTAGATATGTATTTTTGTTTTTTTTATTGACAATAGCACCTAATTGTTCAATAGTATTAAGCATTGACAATTCATCATGACTATGACCTAAATTGGTTAATGTAGATTCTCCTTTCACTAATGCAGCAGCTAATAAAGATCGTTGACCATCACTTTTGGAAGTAGGTATATTTACAGAGCCTTTTCTAAATCTTGGTACTATTGATTTAAACATGATTTTAAAGTTATTTATTCATTACTTTAGTTTGATGTCTAATCGACTCTTGATGTATAGAATCCATAAGTTGTCGGATAAACCTTTCCGATAAATTGTATTCTTGAGATTTAAGAAGCCTTGAATTTATAATTTTAACCCAATGTTCTTGTTGTAGAATAGTTATGTTGTGTTCTCGCTTAAACATACCAACTTTTTCAGCTAATTGCATTCTTTCTGTTAAAAAGTCGAATAATTTGTCATCTAACTGAGCAATTTTCATTCTACAATCATGCAATTCTTTGTGTTCAAGATACGATGAATCATTTGTCCTTAAGACCAGATGACTTAAAAGTATATCAAGAGCTTGCGGAGTTAATTGTTGAGCAGCATCAGACCAAGCTTTTTCTGGATCTGGGTGTGTTTCAATCATTAGTCCATCAAAGTTTAAGTCCATCGCTTTTTGAGAAACTTCTAGTAATAAATCCCTATTTCCACTGATATGGCTTGGGTCACAAATAATCGGAATATTAGGTAAACGTTCTCTCAAAGCGATTGGAATTTCCCAATTTGCTACATTTCTATATTTTGGATGTTTATAAATCGAAAAGCCTCTATGTATTGCGCTTAAATCTTTAACCCCAGCTTTTTCTAACCTTTCAAAAGCACCAATCCATAAATCTAAATCTGGATTTACTGGATTCTTAATCATAACTGGAATATCCACTCCCTGTAAAACGTCAGCAATTTCTTGAATAGCAAAGGGATTTACTGTTGTTCTTGCACCAATCCATAACACATCCACTCCTGCTTTTAATGCAAGTTCTGTATGGCTTCTATTCGCTATTTCTGTTGTTACAGGTAAACCTGTTTCTTTTCCAGCTTCAACCAACCAAGGTAGAGCAATGTCACCCATTCCTTCAAATGAGTTTGGACGTGTACGTGGTTTCCAAATACCAGCTCTTAGTAATTGAGTCTTTCCAGATGCAGCTAAATCTTTTGCAACTGACATTACTTGTTCAGGAGATTCAGCACTGCAAGGACCAGCTATTAAAAATGGTCTACTTGCTTCTTTTATTTTTTGAATTAAATTCATAATATTTTTTATTTCAATAAAAAACCCGTTTCGAAGTACGAAACGGGTTTTCTAAAATTTATATAAATAATAGTTTCCGAACGCACTTAAGACAAGCAGTTCCACCACCAAAAAAATCGAGTTGTATAATTATTTCTATATTCCATTATTACAAAGAGAAAAAAAAATATTGACAAATGTGTTGTTTTAATGAAAAAAAAATAAAATATTTGTACCACAATGATAATAAATAACTCAAATACGCATTTTTGGTGGCAGTCAACAACAAGTTGGTGTGCCTGGCGTGATTTGTAATACTCCATAGATATTATTAAAGCGGCTTGTCTCACAGATAAGCCGCTTTTTTTGTTTTCAATATTTTTCAAGAAAAAAAGTAAACAAGAAACGATAGATTATAATCACATCAAAAATTCTACAAAACATAAAAAAAGCTATTAAAATGAATATTTTCACAAAACGGACTTCCTTTAATTCTGATATTTATACACCCGTTGAATTATATATGTCTCTCCGAAACACTTATCGGAAAACTTGCTTATTGGAAAGTAATGATTATCACTCGAGAAGTAATAGTAAATCTTTCATAGGATTAGAACCAATTATTGAGATCAAACTAGAAAATCAGTTAATCCATATTATAAAAAATGAACAAATAGAAACTTTTCCATTAAATCAAGATGAATCACCTTCAGAACAACTTCAAAATATTTTAGATTCTTTTCATTTTCAAGATGGGGCAGATCCATTAAATGGTTTCTTTGGGAGAATAGGTTTTGAATTTTCATTATTAGAAGAGAATCATATCATTAAGAAGGAAAGCTCTTTAGGAATACCGGATTTTCATTTCTTTTTATTTAAGCATGTCATTGTAATTGATCATTTTAAAGACAATGGATATATTATCACAAATAGTTTTAATGAATTTTTGGAAGAGGATTCTGAAATTAAAAAGTTATTAATAAAACAACCAATTACAGAATTGCCTTTTAGAAAAGTAGGAGAGGAAGAGTCATCTTTAACGGATGATGAGTTTTCAGAGTTAGTGGATAAAGCTAAAGGACATTGTCAAAGAGGGGATGTTTTTCAATTAGTCCTTTCTAATTCATTTTCTCAATCCTTTTTTGGTGACGATTTTCAAATTTATCGACAATTAAGACGATTAAATCCATCACCATATTTATTTTATTTTGACTTTGAAACGTATAGATTATTTGGGTCTTCTCCTGAAGCTCAACTTATCATTGAAAATAGAAAAGCTGAAATACACCCAATAGCTGGAACAGTTCCTAAAGTATCAGATATTAAAACGAATGAGAATAATATTCATTTTTTAAAGAATGATGTAAAAGAAAATGCAGAACATACAATGCTTGTTGACTTAGCAAGAAACGATTTAAGTAAAAATTGCACGAACGTAAAAGTAGAAACCTACAAAGAAGTTCAGCATTTTAGTCATGTAATTCATTTAGTATCAAAAGTAACAGGCTATTTGGAAAGTCAAAATCCTATACCTTCTTTAAGTAATTCTTTTCCCGCAGGAACATTGTCTGGAACACCAAAACCAAAAGCATTAGAACTGATTTCGAAATATGAAAAAACAACTCGTGATTTTTATGGTGGAGCAATTGGGATGATCGGTCTCAATGGAGATTTAAATATGGCAATTGTTATCAGAAGTATGTTAAGTAAAAATAATAAACTTCATTATAGAGCAGGAGCAGGAGTTGTTTTAGATTCTGTAAAAGAAACTGAAACAAAAGAGGTGCACCATAAATTAAAAGCGATTAGACAGGCAATTGATATGTCATGTACTGAAAATCAGAACTCAAAATAACTAGAGGTGGATTTAAAAATGGCGATTCCATATAATAAATAAAAAAAATCAATAAAACAGATGAAAATAGGGGTAATAGATAATTTTGATTCTTTCGTTTTTAACCTCGTTCGTTATCTACGAGAGAGTTCAAATGCAGAAGTAATAGTACAAAGAAATAATAACATAGACTATGAAGTTCTAGATACTTGTGATATGATTTTATTGTCTCCAGGGCCAGGTATACCAGAAGAAGCTGGAGAGTTGATTAATGTGATTAAAAAATATTCTGGTAAGAAAAAAATATTAGGAATTTGTTTAGGTCACCAAGCTATTTCTGAAGTTTTTGGAGCAAAATTAGAGCAATGTAATACTCCTTTACACGGAAAAAGTTCAATTGTAAATCATTTGCTAGAGGACTCTTTATTTAAAAACATCTCCAAAGAATTTCAGGTAGGAAGATACCACAGTTGGAAAGTTAATAATGAAATACCTGAAGATTTAGAAACAATAGCTTTATCCGAAGAGCAGGATATAATGGCAATCAGACATAAAGATTTTGATGTTAAAGGGATTCAGTTTCATCCAGAATCTATTTTAACACCTCAAGGAAGAAAAATAATTGAAAATTGGATAAACGATATTTAAAACTTAGATGAAAGAAATTATAAATAAAATCATAGATAAAGAATCTCTAACTCTGGAAGAGGCAAAAAAAATCATCTATGCCATTGCAGAAGAAAGGATAAACACCTCTCAAATTGTAGCAATTTTAGTTGGTATTCAAATGAGAGGACTCCAATTAGAAGAAATTAAAGGATTTCGAAGTGCTTTATTAGAACTTGCGATTCCAATTCAACTTGATGGGTCAAATGCAATTGATTTATGTGGAACGGGAGGGGATGGAAAAAATACATTCAATATTTCTACTACAACAGCGTTTGTTGTTTCTGCTATGGGCTATAAAGTTATCAAGCATGGTAACTATGGTGTTAGCTCAACTTGTGGTTCATCGAATGTTTTAGAGGAGTTAGGGTATAATTTTTCATCTGATTCAGAGGTTTTAAACCATCAGTTACTAGAAAAAAATATTTGTTTTTTACACGCTCCTTTATTTCATCCAACTCTTTTGAAGGTTGGTGGTATTAGAAAGGATTTGGGAGTTAGAACTTTTTTTAATGCCCTTGGTCCACTTGTAAACCCTGTTCAACCTCAATATCAGTTAACAGGAACTTATAATTTAGAATTAGCTAAAATATATCAACATATTTTACACGAAGATAGAAAAGAGTACCGTGTTGTTTTTGGAATGAATGGTTACGATGAGTTAACCTTAACAGATCAAACAAGAGTTTTAGGCAGAAGTGAAGACGATTATATTGATGCTTCGTTCTTTAATCAATCGGTAGTGGATCCAGCATCTATTTTTTCAGGAAGTACAATAACTGAAGCAGCTAATATATTAAAGGCTATAGCTAGAGGAGAAGGTTCGAATGCACAAAATAGTGTAATTTCAGCAAATGTTGCTTTGGCACTTCAGTGTTTTCATCCAACAAAACCACTAAAAGAATTATTTAATGAAGCGTATGTTTTTATTAAAAGTGGAAAAACTGCCTCACATCATAATATAAAATAACCATGACAATTTTAGACAAAATCATAGATAATAAAAGAAAAGAAGTAAAACTTTTAAAAGAAAAATACAAGATTAAGGACTTTGAAAAAATGGGGTTTTTCTCCACCAATGCTTTGTCTCTCAAAAGTGAAATTCAATCGAGTAAATTTGGAATTATATCTGAGATAAAGAGAAAGTCGCCTAGTGCAGGTGAGATTAATACTTCCATATCACCAACGGATCTAGCTATTTCTTATCAAAAATCTGGTGCTGCTGGAATATCTGTTTTAACCGATTTTGATTTTTTTGGAGGAACAATTGAAGATTTAATCGAAGTTAAGAAAGCGGTGAATATACCTATTCTTCGAAAAGAATTCATTATTGATGAAATTCAAATTTTTCAAGCTAAAGCAATTGGAGCAGATGCTATTCTTTTAATTGCTGAGGCACTAACTGAAGAGCAAGCTTTACATTTTACTATTATTGCTCAAAGTTTAGGTTTAGAGGTAGTTATGGAGTTTCATGAAAAAGATCAATTGTATAAAATTAATGATGAAGTGGACATTATTGGAGTAAATAATAGAAATTTGAAATTACAAAAAACCGATATTACAAACTCAATTGAACTTATTGATTTTTTACCAAAAGATAGACTGCTCATTTCAGAATCTGGGATTAAATCCGTAGATGATTTAAAACAAATCTATGAATGCGGGTACCATGGAGCTTTAATAGGTGAGAGTATTTTAAAAAGTGATTCACCTTTAGATTTTTTAAAAACAATGTCTTCTTCCGTGTTATAAATCAAATTTTTAGTAGGTATGATAGTTAAAGTTTGTGGTTTAAAGTTTGAAAATCAGATAGAAGAATTAGATCAATCTAAACACATAGATTGGTTAGGTTTTATTTTTTATAAAGCGTCAAAGAGATATATTGAATCTTCTTCATTTAACTTAAAATCATCTAAAAAAGTAGGTGTTTTTGTGAATGAAGAATTAGAAAGTATTTTAAAAATTGCTGAAGAGAATAAATTAGATATACTTCAACTTCATGGTGATGAAACAGTTGAGTTTTGTAGGGCTTTTAAGTCGAAATATGTGCTTATAAAAGCTTTTGGAATAGATGAAGAGTTTGATTTTAAGCGATTAGCTGTTTATGAAGGGGAAGTAGATTACTTTTTATTTGACACGAAAACAAAGGACTACGGAGGTTCTGGAAACTTATTTAATTGGTCGGTTTTAGAAAAATATAATTTAAGTACTCCTTTTCTTTTAAGTGGGGGGATATCCATGGAAAGTCTAAACGCAATTAAAAAGTTCCAACATAAATCTTTCATGGGAATAGACTTAAATAGTAAGTTTGAAAATAATCCAGGAGATAAAAATATTGAATTAGTTAAAACATTTTTAAAACAACTAAATGATGAATAAAAGTTATACTATACCAGATAAAATGGGGTTTTATGGTGATTTTGGAGGAGCATTTATTCCTGAATTGTTAAGAGAAAACATAGAAGAATTGTTAGATTGTTTCAATGAAATAAAAAAGGATGATCTATTTCAAATGGAGTTTAAACAGTTATTGAAAGATTACGTAGGTCGGCCAACTCCTTTATATTTTTCTAAAAAGATGTCGGATCAATATAATTGTTCTATTTTCTTAAAAAGAGAAGATTTAAACCACACTGGATCTCATAAAATTAATAATGCAATTGGTCAAATTCTTTTAGCTAAGAAAATGGGCAAAACAGAAATTGTTGCTGAAACTGGTGCAGGACAACATGGAGTAGCAACAGCAACAGTTTGTGCATTAATGGATATGAAATGTATCGTTTATATGGGGGAGAAAGATATTGAAAGACAATCTCCTAATGTGAAAAGAATGAAATATTTGGGTGCGGAAGTAGTGCCTGCTAAAAGTGGAAGTAAAACATTAAAAGATGCTACTAATGAAGCTATTCGTCATTGGATAAATAATCCTTCTGCCTACTATTTAATAGGAAGTGTTGTTGGTCCTCATCCTTATCCTGAAATGGTAGCTTATTTCCAATCAGTGATTTCTAAGGAAATTAAAGTTCAATTGAAAGAAAAAACAGGTGTAGATTTGCCAACAAAAGTGATAGCTTGTGTTGGAGGAGGTAGTAATGCTGCAGGTGCTTTTTTTGATTTTTACGAAAATGAAAAAGTTGAATTAATTGCTGTAGAAGCTGCTGGATTAGGAAATGAGTCTGGGTTTTCTGCTGCAACTTCAATTTTAGGATCGCCTGGAGTTTTACATGGAAGTTTAACTTTATTAATGCAAGACGAATACGGACAAATTACGGAACCTTATTCAATATCTGCTGGTTTGGATTACCCTGGTATTGGTCCAATTCATGCACATTCTATTTCCGAAGGGAGGACAAAGAGTTATTCTGTTTCAGATGAAGAGGCATTAGTTGCAGCTCATAAATTATCTTCAAGAGAAGGTATTATTCCAGCATTAGAAACAGCACATGCTTTGGCTGTTTTAGATAAGCTTGAGTTATCTAATAAGGATGTTGTCGTTATTAATTTATCTGGAAGAGGAGATAAAGACATGGAGACATATTTGAGTGTTTAATTATTAATGGTGAGCGATTATGATGGAAGAAAATAGGTTTAAAAAGAATAAAAAGCAGCTAAGTATATTTATAACTGCTGGTTACCCTAAATTGAATAGTACAGGGGAAAAGATTTTGGAATTACAAGAAAAAGGAGTGGATTTTATTGAAGTAGGTATTCCATTTTCAGATCCGATGGCGGATGGTGTTGTAATACAAGAAACGAGTTCAATTGCTTTAAATAATGGAATGCATTTAGATTTATTGTTTGAACAATTAGATTCTATCAAGGATGAGGTGAAGATTCCTTTGGTGTTGATGGGATATTTAAATCCTGTGCTTCAATATGGTATAAGAAATTTTCTTTTAAAATGTAAGGAGACAAATATTTCTTCTGTTATTATTCCTGACATGAGTGTCGAAATTTACACAAGGTTTTATAAAGTTATTTTTGAAGAGTTTAATATTGGTGTAAGTTTTTTAATAACAACAGAAACAGAGGAAGAAAGGGTTCAAAAAGTTGTAGAAATGTCCAAAAATAGTTTTATCTATTTAGTATCACAAAAGAGTATTACTGGCGGTGATAGTTCTATTACAAAAGATATGAATCAAAAATATGCTTCAATTAAAAAGCTTTGTGATGACGTTCCTTTAATGTTAGGTTTTGGAATTAAAAATAGACAAGATGTTATAAAAGCACAAGAAAATTGTGACGGAGCAATAGTTGGCTCAGCTTATTTGAAAGCTTTAAAAAATGGGAAAGAATCAGAATTTTTAGAGGAGATATTAGACTAAGGTAACTAAACTTGAGTCATTTTTTTTCCCGCAACAAAATCTTTTAAATAAAAAGGTTCAAAATATGCAACATCTTCAAAATCCTGAGCTAAAAACTTTTTATAAGCGATACTAACCTGACCTTTTGCAGAAGATAGAATTGTACTATCAATAGTGCAGTTTTTATCTTTCCATATTTCTTGAAGTTTTGCTGCTCCATCACCAAAATATATAAAAGGTTCGAAAGAAGAATAGGTGTCGGCATCAATAATATCTGCGGATATTGGTTTGATTTCTTCCCCATCTTGGTTAAAGATAGCGTTAAAAACTTCCATTCTTCTTGCGTCAATTAAAGGACAAAGGTTAGTCTTTGGGTGTTTTAAAATCGCTATTTCATTTAAGGCCAAAAGAGAATCTACTGAAATTAATGGGATGTTTAAAGGGTAACACAAACCTTTAGCAGTGGAAACTCCAATTCTTAAGCCGGTATAAGACCCTGGTCCGGAAGAAACCGAAACAGCGTGAATCTCTTTAATTGAAATTTCAGCTTGTTTTAACACGTCTTCAATGAATAAGGTAATGTTTTCAGCATGACTATAATTTTCTTCGGCAATCTCTTTTAATGCAATCATTTTGCCATCTCTAGAAAGTGCAACTGAACAAACCTTTGTAGATGTTTCGAGGTGAAGTATGTATGTTGTCATTGTTTTAATTGTAGATTAAATCCTATCCCATGGATATTTGAAATTTGAATTTTGTCATCTTGCGACAAATATTTTCGAAGTTTAGTTACAAACACATCTAAACTTCTACCAACAAAGTAGTCGGTTTGTCCCCAAACATTTTCTAGTATAAACTCTTTTTCAATTACTTGGTTGATATTTGAAGCGAGAATCGTTAATATTTCAGCTTCTTTTCGAGTTAAGGTCTTCGAAAAATTTGGGTGACTCAGTTTGAAGTTTTCAGGAGAAAATTTGTAATCTCCGATCTTAATTATTTTCTCATCAAGATTTGATGTCTTTTTAATGACCCTCCTTAATAATGCATCTATTCTTAATTCTAACTCTTCCATAGAAAATGGTTTAGTTAAGTAGTCGTCTCCACCAACTTTAAACCCTTCAATTCTATCTTCTGTCATTGATTTAGCAGATAAAAATAGGATGGGAATATTTTTGTTTAGGATACGAATTTCTTTTGCTAGAGAAAACCCGTCAAGTTTAGGAAGCATAACATCTAGAATACACAGATCGTATTCATTGGTTTTAAACTTCTGTAAAGCAGCTTCTCCATCTATAGAAAGATCAATTTCATGCTCTTTAGCGCTTAACTGATCTTGAATAACAAAGCCAAGGTTATTATCGTCTTCGACAAGAAGTATTTTATTGTTCATCAATATCCTAAATAATTAAAATTTTATCGATACTATTATAAAGATATAAATTATGTTCGTACGCTTATAAATATAATTTCATTCCAAGCTAAAATTTCCCCTTTATATAAAACTATCCATGTTAATTTAATGTTAACAAAAACGCTTTTTGACAACTAAATAATATTATATTTACCGATATTAATAAATAAAGAAAACAAATGTTATCTGTTTTAATCATTGACGACGAAGAGGATATCCGAAGTATATTAAAGTATTCTTTAGAGAAAGAAGGTTATGAAGTATACGAAGCTTCTACTGGAAAAGAAGGTATTAATCAAGTAGAATTGAATAAACCAGATGTAATTGTTTTAGATGTCATGATGCCTGATATGGATGGTATCGAGGTTTGTGAAAACATTAGAAGAAAACCTGAGAATAACGATATTATTATTTGTATGCTTACCGCTAGAAATGAGGACTACAGTCAAATAGCAGGATTAGAAGCTGGAGCAGATGATTATGTTGCTAAACCAATAAAGCCTAAAGTTTTTATTAGTAAAATAAAAGCATTGTTAAGGAGAAAAGGGTTAGTTTTTGTTGCTCCTGAATCGAACTCTGGTTTAATAGTTAATAGAGATAAATACATAGTTGAAAGAGAAGGAGAAATAATTCATTTACCAAGAAAAGAATTTGAGTTATTAGCACTTTTAGCCTCAAAACCTAACAATGTTTTTGAAAGAGACGTGATTCTAGAAACAGTTTGGGGAAAAGATATTGTGGTTGGGGATCGAACGATAGATGTTCATGTTCGTAAATTAAGAGAGAAACTTGGAGCAGATTACATTATAACGGTTAAAGGTATCGGTTATAAGTTTGTAGATGCTTAAGCTGAATTAGAAAGTATATTTAAAAGTAAAGGCTGATACATTTGTATCAGCCTTACTTATTTTAATTAAAAATGTAATTCCTTTTTTAGAAATTATACGTAAACTTCAGTTTGTAATTTTGTCCTATTGTTAATTTAGAGAAGTATTGTTCTTCTGCGTTGTAAGACTTAAATACGGCTTCCTGTTTATCGTTTAAGATATTAGATATTTTTAAACTCACTTGCATTTGATCTTTTTTACCAAATGTTTTAGAAGCATTCATATTTAAACTATGAAATTCTTTTGTGTAGATATCTGGTCTGTCAACAATACCAACAAATAGTAAAGTTTGACCTTGTACGTTATAGAACAAACCTGCATCAAGACCTTTTAAGAAACCTTTTTCTTTAGAAGATTTATAAGATACTCCACCATTAATTAAGTAAGGAGCTTGGCCAGCCATGTCTCTGTAAGTTTTTACTTCCTGACCAGTTCTAGCATTAGCTACTCTACTTTCATATTCTGTTGCAGACAACTCAATCTTAGATTCTGTGTAAGTGAAGTTCATTGTAAAAGAGAAAGCTTTTAGTTTTTCACTAATGATATCTAAGTTTTGTCTCATTTCAATCTCTCCTCCAATGATTTCACCATCCCCTACATTTCGAGGTTGGAAAGCACCAGCTTGAGTAGCAAATTGAATCATTTCTATTGGGTTCAAGAATTTTTTATAGAAAGCACTGATAGAAACCGTTCTTCCTATTTTAGGGAATATCTCCCATCTTAAATCGAAGTTGTGAATGTCAGTAGTAGTTAAGTTTCCATCCCAGTATGCTATTCCAGTATTAGGGTTTTCATCTTTAAATAAACCACCGATAAAAGTTCTACCTGTTAAAGGATCAGAGATTTCTGCGTAAGATAATTCTTTAAATGAAGGTCTTGCAACTGTATTTCCGTATGAAAAACGAAGGTTTTGTTTTTCTGTTATCGTGTAAACAAAGTTTACAGAAGGGAATAAATTTAATTTTTGTAATACCACTTCATCATTTAGTACATTAACTCCTAATTGATCTTGACCTGTATATTTATGTGTGTACATTTCCATGCGAACACCAACTATAGCTTTTAGTCCTTGTATAGGACTTAATTCTGTAGAAGCGTATCCTGAAATGTTTTGGATACTAGAGTTAAACCTATTTGGGTTTGTTGGAACAAATGCTGCTTCATAAGTAGTTCCAGCATTTAAGTCACCATTAATTGGCCATAAATTTTCTGGAGAGAATAATTCATCTGGATTACCATTTAAATCAACATTTCTAATGTTTAAGGCAAATTTAGAGATACTAAAATCTCTTTCTTTAAAAGTATATCCTCCACCAAATTTAATTTTTGCATCTCTTGAAAAAGCTTTTGTAGCTCTTGTTACATGTGCAACCCCAGCGATGTTTCTTTCTTCAAGATCCCTCCAAATTCTTTCTGGAAATCCAGCTTCTGTTGAAATGATTAATTTTTCATCTCTTTCTTCATATCTTGTAAAACGGATATCCGGGTCAACTATTTTGGAAAGTGTAGGAGAAATTTTCCAATCAATATCCCATTTAGAATTGTAAATACTGTGCGATCCGCTAATCAATAAGTTAGAGATAGATCTCTGGCTATATTCTAAGTTGTGTTGGTACCCATAAAAGATAGCTCCTTGATCTGCATTGTAATAATCAAAAACACCAGCTTTTGACTCACCGTTTTGTAAGTGCAAAAAGTTAACGGTATATTTTGAATTTAATGTTTTTAAAGAAACACCTGCAAGAGTACTTAATAAAACGTTATTTACTCCATAATCACCTGTCTGTAATTCCCTCACATCCATTTCAGTTACATCAGCATCACCTGATAAACCATATCTTCCGTATTCTACATCTTGGTAATATTGAGTACTGTTTGAGTAAGATAGAACAAAATTATATCCGTAAGTATATTTCTCTTTTTTGAATTGATCTCCTAAAGAAGCGGACAAACTGAAATCCATCATGCTTTTTTCACGAAGAGCCGCCATCGTTGGGTTGAACTTGTTAAGTATTTCTGTGTACCTAGTTCCATCTTCTCCTGTCGGGTTTCCAACTACTTGAGCAAAGAAAGGTACGTTAGAAATAGCAGGAATTTCTCTTGTTCCATCATCAAAACCTAAAAAATCAGTATTTCCACCTTCATAGTTTAAGTAGTTGTCGTTGAAGTGGTAAAGTGGATTAAATGTTCCACTTGCTGATACACTTCTTAACTTTTTAGAAGGAAAACTTTTTAAAGCGATATCTACAACACCACCAGTAAAATCAGCTGGTAATTCAGCAACAAATGTTTTATTTACAATGATATTATCAATTACGCTTGTAGGAAATATATCCATTTGTAAAGTATTTCTATCAGGATCTAAACCTGGTATATCCACACCGTTTAACATCGTTTTGTTGTAACGATCCCCTAAACCTCTTACGTAAACATATTTTCCACCGACTACAGAAACTCCAGGTACTCTTTTCATAGCGGAAGCACCGTCAGAATCACCCATTTTTTTGAATGTCTCAGATGAAATACCATCAATCATATTGGTTTTTTTCATCTTCATCGATAATACAGCAGTTTCATTATTTTTAGTTCGATCCGCCGTGATAGTTACTACTTGCTCAAATTCATTTACAATTTCCTTTAATCTTACATCTTCTATCACAGTTGCCTCTCCGCTTTTTACAACGATATCATTAATCACTGGAGATTCCAAAGAAGGAAAATCAAATTTAATTGAGTAAGTACCTGCTGGAACACTCAAGTTGAAAAAACCATCTAGGTTCGTTAAAGCTTTTTTGTCATTTTCAATGACTGTAACTTTTACACTTGGAATTGTTTCTGATGTTGCATCATCAATTACTGTACCTCTAATGTATCCGTTTTGTGCGGAAAGAGTAATCGTGATTAAGGTGAAAAATAAAGCTAATGAAATCTTTACTGTTTGCATAACTGATTAATTGTTTATATAACGCTTTTAAAATTACAAAAACTCGTAGGCAAAATGCCTACGAGCGTTGAAAGTTAAATATAATATTTTGAACTTTAATTAGAAATCTGCTAATTCACCTGAAGCATCAGTTAATGTCCAAGAAGCAAATACTGATTTGTTAGCACCTACTGTATTAGTAGTCACTGAAGTAACAAATGCATCAGACCCATCTTTAAAGAAGTCAGTTAAAACTGTAGAAGCTGGTAAAGTTGCTTCTAAGTCAGAGAATACACATGTGAAATCTGTTGGTAACTCATCGAAATCTTGACCAGAAGTTAAGTCAAAGAAGTATACATTACTCATGTCAACGTGAGAGTTTGCATCTAGGTCAACTAATCCATCAGAACCATTTGCTTTTACAGAACCATTTGTAATTGTATGTTTACCTCCAGCTGTTCCTTCAGGACCATCTAATTCAAAGCACTCATCACCACCACCTATTACGATGAAGTTATCTAAAGTACCTGACCATGCTTGATCTGTATCAATTGCATCATCACCTACATTATAAACTAATGCATTAGTAACATTTACTGTTCCTCCAAAAAATTCGATACCATCATCTTGGTTAGAAACGATTTCAACATTTTCAATAGTAGTACCTGAACCAACACCACCTAATGTTAAACCATTGATCTCATTTCCTTCACCGATGTTAGCTCCACCATGACGAATAGATACGTATTTGATTATTCCTGAGTTATCAGCAGTAACAGATCCACCATATAATCCGTTTGCATCTGAAGCAGGTATACCTTCGATTTGAACTGAAGCAGCATCAGCTGAAATAGGAGCTTTTCCTAATACGATTAAACCACCCCATAATCCGTTTAAGTCAGAACTTAAGTTTGGACTTGTGATTGAACCTGGCATAATGTTATCTGCCGTTGAAGTGAAAATAATTGGAGAAGCAGCAGTTCCTTCAGCCATTATCTTACCACCTTGTGCAATGATTAATGCAGTTGCATTAGCTCCTGTTCCAACATCACCTTTAACGATAACACCTGGTTCAATAGTTAATGTTACACCATCAACAACAGCAATTCTTGATTTTAATACATAAACTTTACCTGTTTCCCAAGTTGTGTTTGATGTTATGTTACTTGTTACATTGAAAGAAGTTTCTTCAGCAGCATAAGTACATGACCCATCATCATCTTTTGCTTTGTCATCATAGTTTGTTGCAGCAGCATCAGTACAACCTTCTTTTTTACATGAAACAGCTCCTAGAGTTAGAGCAGATAACATTAAAACACTTAATTTTAAATTTACGTTTTTCATTGTTTACATTTTTAATTTGAGACAAATCTAATGCAAGCCTAGAAAAAAATCACAATGTTTAGGTTTACCTTTTTATTACGCTTTATTTACATTTTGTTAACATTGATTAATGTTAAGGCAAAGAGTGATTTTTTTGTGATTTATATTGTTGTTTTTGAGTGTTTTATGTGTTTTACTGTTTTGGAATCTTTACTTAATTAGGCAGATTTATGGTAAAAGTTGAGCCAATATTAATTTTACTTTCAATATTTATTGTCCCTTTATGTTCTTCTATTACTGTTTTTACATAATGTAAACCTAGTCCGAAACCTTTTACATTATGTAGGTTTCCAGTTGGAACTCTATAAAATTTATCAAAAACACTTTTAATGTTTTCAGATGTAATTCCTATTCCGTTATCTTTTACACTAATGATAACCCTATTATCTTTGTTTTTAGTAGTGATTTCAATAACTGGATGTTCAGAAGAGTACTTAATGGCATTATCTAATAAATTGTAGATTACATTAGTGATGTGAACTATATCTCCATTTATAAGGTGATTTTCAGCCTCTAGATGTAAGGATATTGAACCACTTTTTTCAAGTTGGTTATGGATAAAGGTATCTTTCGCTTCAACAATTAGTTCGTGTAGGTCAAAAGAGGAAATATTTAATGCTATTTTTTCTTTTTCAAGTTTAGCTAAATTTAATACGTTGTTAACTTGTGCTTCCAGTCGTTTATTTTCTTTGTGTATTATACCTGCATATCGTTTAAGCTTTTCAGGATCTTTACTTAAATCTGTTTTTAATAACATGTTACTAGATAAGCCAATCGTTGAAATTGGAGTTTTAAGTTCGTGTGTCATGTTATTGATAAAGTCATTTTTGATTTCGTCTAACCTTTTTTGCTTGTTGATTATAGTTGCTGAGTATCCAAAAAATAAAATAACAATTATTGTTATGGGGATTACAAATATCCAGGGGGTATATTTTTCAGTATTTTTCAAGGTTATCGTTTCGGATATATTCGGAAAGAATACAGTAAAATAATGCCCATCTTTTTTCCATTCAAGTGGTGTGTTTGCTATTCCAATTTTTTTTTCTTCTTGAGAGTAAAGGGAGTCTTTTGTAAATTTTATAGCTTTTCCATATACAATAGAATCTGAAAAACAATCGTATATGGAATATTGGAAATCTTGGAAAATTTGTTCTTCGTAAAATGCTTTTTTTAATAGAGATTCAAGATAGTAAGGCTGAAGGTCTTCATTTATATCTACAGTATAATAGTTTGTTTGGATTTGCTTAACTGCTCCATAGCTTTGAATAGAACCTTTTTGGTATTTCGTTATTTTTTCAAGAACATTAGTAAGTGCAATGTGTGTTTTCTCTGTAAATTGTTTTAGAAATAATGAATCCTTTTTTTCATTTATTTCAATATTGGTTTGTTGTATTCTTAAAGATTTTTTTATCCAATTTACTTGAATCAGAAGAATACTGATTAGGCTTAATATCCCAATCAGTATTACAAGGTTTATTTTTTTTAGTTTCAAGATTAATTATTAACCTGATTCCAAGCTAGAATCCCCCCTTCAAGATTGTAAAGGTTGTCGTACCCGTTTTGTTCTAAGAAATGAATCGCGTTTGCACTTCTAACACCTGATCGGCAATGTACAACTACTTTTTTATCCTTTGGTATTTCATCTATACGATTTGGTATTTCACCTAAAGGAATTAAATGGCCATCAATGTTATCTGCTTCAAATTCATTTTCTTCTCTAACATCGATCAATTTAAAGTCTTCTTTGTTAGCGATTATTTTTTTTAATTCTTCTACAGTTACGGTTTTCATATTATCGTTTTTTAGTGCTAAACAAATATACGATATGATTTTTTTCTACTTGTTATATATTTGTTAAATATTCATATTTTGATTGAAATTAGATGTAGATTATCTAAATTTGAATTTGAATATGAAAAACTGGGTTGTTTATACTTTTTTATTTTGTTACATGTTTTCAACAACTGAATTATCAGAGTTATTGAAAGTAGATCATGTTTTTTCTCATTTTAAAGAGCACCAATCTAAATCAAGCAACTTGAATTTTTCTGATTTTTTATATTCACACTATATAAATCATGGAGCTGATGATGGAGATCAGGATAAAGATAAAGACCTTCCCTTCCATTCTCATTCAGAATCGTGTGCATCTAATTTTTCAATTCCTGTAGTTTTACCAGTTTCAACTATTGATTTTAAGTTGTTATCTTTTCAAGATCATAAAAATGTATATTCTAATTACTTTCCAAAAGGAGAGGTTAACTGTTATTTAGAGAGTATTTGGCAACCACCACAATCCGTTTAATAGACTAACAAATGTGAGGTTTACCTCGTTTTAAATGTTTATTAAATTGAATTCTAATGTTAAATAAAATCATTTCATTTTCTATTCAGCAAAAGCTAATAATAGGAATATTTATACTTTTTTTAATTGGTTACGGGAGTTATCAAGTCACCCAATTACCAATAGATGCTGTTCCTGACATCACTAACAATCAGGTTCAAATCATTACTTCAGCACCTTCTTTAGGGGCAACAGATATCGAACGATTAGTGACTTTTCCAGTTGAACAAGCGAATAGTAATATTCCAGGTTTGATTGAATTAAGAAGTTTTTCTCGATTTGGTTTATCGGTTGTTTCGCTTGTTTTTAAAGATGATGTGGATGTATATTGGGCGCGTCAACAAGTTCAAGAACGCCTTCAGAATGTAAAAGATCAAATCCCGAAAGGAGTAGGGATTCCTAGTATCGGACCTGTTACTACTGGTTTGGGTGAGATTTATCAGTATATAGTAAAGAACAAAGAAGGGTACGAAGGTAAATATACAGATACTGAACTTCGAACTATCCAAGATTGGATTGTTAGAAGAGATCTATTAAGAGTTGAAGGGATTGCAGATGTGAGTAGTTTTGGAGGTAAGCTAAAACAATATGAAATTGCAATTCACCCAGATCAATTAAATGCATTTGGAATCACCATCGATGATGTTTTTAACGCTATTGATAAGAACAATGAAAATACTGGAGGAGCCTATATTGAAAAACAGTCTAGTGTACTTTTTATTCGTACAGAAGGACTAATTAATTCGCAGAAAGATATTGAGTCTATTCCAATTAAATTGAATGAAAATGGATCTCCATTATTAATTAAAGATGTTGCAGAAGTAAAGATTGGACATGCAATTCGTTATGGCGCTCTAACCTATAATGGTGAAGGAGAGGTTGCAGGTGCGATTGTAATGATGATTAAAGGAGGAAATAGTTCTAAAATCATTAAGGATGTGAAGTCTAAAATTGCTGAAATCCAAAAAACGCTTCCTGAAGGAGTTGTTATAGAGCCATTTCTTGATCGAACAAAAATGGTTGATAATGCTATAAATACTGTTCAAACGAATTTGATAGAAGGTGCTTTAATCGTAGTTTTTATTCTCGTCTTATTTTTAGGGAACTTTAGAGCTGGATTGTTAGTTGCAAGTGTCATCCCTTTGGCGATGCTTTTTGCTATTATCATGATGAATTTATTTGGGGTAAGTGGTAACTTGATGAGTTTAGGAGCATTAGATTTTGGACTTATAATTGACGGAGCGGTTATAATAGTAGAAGCAACACTTCATCAATTGAGTAGGAGGGAGAAAAGTAATAGTTCAAAACTTTATAACCAATCACAAATGGATACCATTGTAACAGGTTCAGCTTCCAAAATGATGAACAGTGCCGTCTTCGGTCAAATAGTGATTTTAGTTGTGTATTTGCCAATCTTTTCGTTACAGGGAATTGAAGGAAAAATGTTTAAACCTATGGCTCAGACAGTTGCTTTTGCTTTGATTGGAGCGTTTATCCTTTCACTTACTTACATTCCTATGATGAGTGCTTTGTTTTTGTCTAAAAAAGTAAACACTAAAAAAACGTATTCGGATAAAGGAATTGAAAAATTAGAATTGTTTTATCAAAAATACCTTGCGAAAGCACTTAGAAACCCTAAGTTAATTCTTGGAGTAGTAGTTGTTTTGTTTTCTATGGCAATTTTTAGTTTAACCAGATTGGGTGGTGAGTTTATCCCAACACTTGAGGAAGGGGACTTTGCTGTTGAAACAAGGGTTTTAACAGGCA
>Ga0228670_1000486_pt1 | contig 22592 bp, 21 predicted proteins | sample 85DmetaG_FD_182785 | JGI IMG/M metagenome (GOLD analysis project Ga0228670, IMG submission 182785) | Seawater microbial communities from Monterey Bay, California, United States - 85D | ecosystem: Environmental > Aquatic > Marine > Coastal | place: USA: California | collected 2016-10-13
CGTCAGTTAAAGTAAGGTTAATACCCGTCTGACCTGATGTATCTGTTATACCAAAATTAGTATCGTCTGATATATCGATTTGACCTAGTGTTATTGCTTGGCCTGTTATTGAAAGATAATCGTGAGAAGTTGTTACTAGTGTTACATCAGTAGAATTATCAGTTCCTGCAGCATCTACTCCGATTGCAGCATGTAATTCAGCTTGTGTTATGCCTGTTCTTAGTGTAGGAGTACCGCCGTTGTCGTATATTGCAGCTGGATTGGTAATGTCTTGCCCAAGTATCTGAATTGAACCGGATACTGTACCTGATGGTAGGATTGCTGTTACAGAACCTGCTGTTACTGTTCCAACGGTTGTAATAGCTGATTGTAGGAAGTGTTCCCCTGCTACAAAGTTTAATGTTTGATCGTGGTCTATTTGAATAGAACCTGAAACTATTCCTTCACCCGCGCTTAGGAGATATCCTGAGTCGTTATTTAAGTTTGATATATTTGATCCGGAGACCAGTAACTTTTTCCACTGTGCCATGTAGTATTCTTCTTATTTGTGATTTATAATAAATATGCCTTAATTTGAATAACCAAAGTAGTAATCATTGCTAGCGCTATAGAATAATCCTCCTTCTACTGCTGTTGGTGTTACTGATTGTGATATAAGCTGTGTTACTCCTTCTTTATTTACTCTTACTTTCTCTTCTCCCTCCACTCTTATACTAAATACATCGTCAACACCGTTTAAATCTAGTGTTAATGAGCCAGATGTACTGAATGATCCGGAAACATTAAGAGACCCTGTTAAGTACTCTCCTATTTCAGGTAATATGTTGTTTATTTGGTTCCAAAATACCTGAGCCATTATCCATTAAGTTTTCCAGTTATAGTAATCTCCATTCCCTCTGTTATTGAGTATCCTAAATTAGTATTATGAAAATCTACTAATAAATCAGCTCCTTCTTGAACTATTCTATCTATAGCTGATGGTTCTATACTTAATCCTCCTATAGTAACTAGGAAATCATCTATCTCATGATCTGGGAAGTTAGGAGGAGGTGTAACTAACGTAACATTAGCAAAAGTAATGCTGTTTTCAACATTATCTATTACGTAACTATTGTTATTTGTATCTACGGTATTAGAAAGTGCTAAATAATCTCTTTCTTCTGCTGTCATTCCGCTAAAGTTGATGTTGACCTCTGACTTACCTGTTAAATTGTCGTAGAATCTTCCTTTTGTTCCTGATGAAGCAGGTGAATCGGCTTTTCCTTGAAGAACTTCTTCACTTCCTGCTGTTTCTAGTCCAAACTTAATAGACGATTTGCTATAGAACTTATTCATATTAGCTATCGATGTATTAATACTGTCTGGTACTATATGTCCCATCATTTTAATCTCAAAATTAGTTTTTACAGTCCTGTCTTGCCCTTGATTCACCTCTGTTGTAGTGGTATATGAATCTATCATAGCTCTAAAATTAAACCTTTCCGGGTCTCCCCAGTATGCATCTGATGCAAAGTTTATTGATTCGACTATTTTATTCATTTGTTCCACGTATTCAGTAAATATAACGCAAGAATAGGTAATATTAACGTAATCTGGTATGATTACACCGTACAGTTCTTTAACTGGCTCTCTATTATTAAGTGTTGAAAACTTATCGTATACATTCTTCTTAGAATAGCCCTTTTGAAATATAGCAAAATTGTTTGGATTGTTAGCATCCATTTTATTGCCTAATGTTCTATTTTTTTCAATAGAATCTCTCTTAAACATTATAAGAGGTGTTTGTATCTTACCGTTTTTATCTCTATAGAAGCCATCTTTCTGTACTGCTGCCCATCTTTCTGGTGAACCATACATTACTGGTACGTTTATTCTCTTACTGTTCTGTAGAACTGATGGTTTTATCACATTGTTGAAGTAGTACACAATAGTTTCGTCAATATCTCTAAGTCCAATGTTGAATTGCTTAACATCATCATTCTTAACTGAGCGATGGTACCCTCTATTGCTACGTATTACATCCGGTGTAGTAGCTTTTTGTGCATTGTTATAGGTATCAATTGCAGATTGTGACAATTGAGACTGTCTTTTCGGTAGTATTTTAGTCTTCTTAGCCATTTATTATCTTGCTCTTGTGATTCCTACTTTATCTGTTCTTGTTAAATGACAGTCTACTATAATAGATACGGAAGAACCGAATCTACTGCCGTGGTTTGTTAAGTTGTAACTACTGTCTCTACCAGCAAATAACTGGTTCTCTCTAACTGTATCAACTTCGTAATAATCTTCATGCCACATTACTATATCACCTACTTCAGGTACGGTATCGGCATCAACTAAATCCTGTCTAGTAAAAGCAAAAGAAGCTTCTCTGCCTAAATCAGGTCCAAATTCATCTACATTAACTACTTGGTCACCTCTTGTAATTAAACAATTTAATTTAACTGGGTTGAGATATATCTTATCTAAAGCTTCTCCGTATAGGTTAGCTTGAGTATCGGTCAATGATAATTTATAGTATCCAATTTCTTGTTCTACTATATCTTTTAGTATCTCTCTACTAATGTGAGTTGAAAGTACATTAAAATCTTTTTGACTACCGAATAGCATATTTTATTTTTTCTTTTCTATTGTTTTTTCAGCTACTTCTACTTTTTTTACTTCAGGAATTCTTTCTAAAGATGTAGTCTTAAAAGAAGCAAATGCTTCACTTGCTGGTTTTGTTGTTAGTAACTTAACTTTCATAATAGCTGTATTATTATCCCCATTATGAGAAACCTGTCCTACTGTCAATACTCCTGGCATAGCTCTCAACATCTCACCGATATCTTGAACTGTAACTTCCTCGCTATGTCCTATTCTCACCATCGCTTGATAGACTGAGAATTGTATTTCTGATATTAGATCTTTTATTTTCATTATCCTACGTATATATGCATCGGTACTCCTTGCATTGTGTCATTTATAAACTTTGTCTGTGTTGCAGCAAGTTCTAACTGGTTAGTTAGAGAAGCAGATTGCATAGTTGCTTTTAAATCCTCTACTAAGAAGACTTTTTCTTCCCTAGCGTCAGCTAATAGGTCTGCAGCATTCATAGTTACCTCTGCTCCAGGTACTGGTACTGTTTGGTACTTTCCTCTTATGTAAGCAAGCATTTCTTTACATGTTGCTACTGTATATTTAAAAATCCACTGTCTTCCTATTGAGTTAATTTCAGAATAGACTAGGTTTTGTGCGTTTACGTTTGAGATGTTTGTTGTTACACCTGAAGAAGATGTTCCTCCACCTGTTCCTGAAACTCCTCCGCTTGATTCGGCTCCTGCTTCTACAAGAATCGAGTCATCTACGTACGCACTAGTTTTATCTGATATCTTGTAGTACTGTATCTTTAATTTACCTTCTCCTTTTGGGGTAGGGAATATTCTAAGCTTATTATTATTTATTTCAAAGGTATAAGCTGATTTTCTTATCTGATCATTAAATTCTATAGCTTGAGTCTTTAAAACATCGTAGGATGCAGGCATAAGTAGGAAATTTACTCCTGGAGAGTATGATCCAAAGTCAAATGCATCCATAAGAGACTGTATACCTGTTCCTGTTCCTGCATAAGGATCAAAATACCTTAGTATTGCAGGAGGTGCTTCGTAAAACACTTTACGAATTTCTATACTTCCGTCTCCAATGAGTGTTTCTAAGTCATATTCTTGTTGTCCTCCTATTAAATCTATTAGATTGCTTTTTAAATCTACATCTCCTCCGACTCCTGCTTCCATTCCGTATTGAGCACTTGCTCTTATTACGCTCTGTAAGCTTGGTTTAAAGATAGTAGCATTAACTGCTGTTCCACTTGCTGAACCTCCTATAGTGCTTGACATAGTAGATGATGCTATAGATTCAATTACTTCTTTTCCGTATGCAGTTACTGCTTCTTCAAAGGCAGTATAAAACTGTCTCTCATTTAACTCTATATCCAGTACAGGCCATCCTAATTTTTCAGCACAGTATCTTGCAACCTTAGGAGCATCTTCTTGAAATGCTAGGTCATCGTCGTAAAATCCGAAAGGAGTAGCATCACCTGCAATAAAGTTAGTAGTACCGTCCCAAATTTGAATATCTGCCATAATATATTAGTCTTCTGATGTTAACGCTATAAAGTAACTTATACTAGACCCTGATTCATGAATCGATTGTGCTTTGATTGATCTAAGATCTCCGTATTCAAAGTCGTTAAATGTCTCATTTACGTACTCTGAGCTAAACATAAAGCTTCCGCTAGGGCTAAGTAAGTAGTGCTGTTCTGATGAAGAGCCTGAAATGTGTAAGTCAACATTCTCATCGGATAGGTTAGTAATTCTAGCATATTTAATACTAGAAGAAACAAATTGACCTGCTCCAGGTAGGTTATCGACGTTCATTACTTCTGTTACTGAACCAGAAGGTATGTTCATTACTCTATTATCAGCGAAGCTTATACTAGGAATTCTAATTTCTACGTTAGTTCCTCGTTCAACTCCTTCGAGTTTTACTCTCTCTCTAATAAAGTATGTAAAATTTGCATATTTAGGCATCTTGGAATAGTTTATTTATAAATAGCTGTTAATCCCTGAAGGTTTTATATACCTCTAATACTGGTGCAACTATTTGATGTCTGTGATTGTATTCTAGAGAAGCTGTTTTAAAGCCTTCTACTTGCTCTTCTATTCTAGCTAAGAAGGAAAAGCCTGTTTCTCTCTTATCTTTTAAGTCAATTTGAGCCATATCACCACAAATTACCATCTTAGATCCTTTCCCCAGTCGTCCTATTACTGTCTCCATTTGGGAGTGTGTAACATTCTGTGCTTCATCTACTATAACAAAAGAATTTACAAATGTTCTACCTCGAAGAAATGCAAAAGGTACTATCTCTATTGTTTCCTCATCGAGTAGTTTTTGTATTTTTTCTTTATTGTAGAGCATATTAAGATTATGATAAATTGGTGCTAACCAAGGGTCCATCTTTTCTTTTATATCTCCTGGTAAAAATCCTATGTCTTCTTTAGACACAGTAGGCCTTGTGATAATAACCTTTTCTACCTGTTTGGTAAACAGCATATCTAAAGCTACTTGTGTTGCTACTAATGTTTTACCTGACCCTGCCATTCCTCTGATGACTGTTATAGGGGATTCTAATATATTGGATTTTGCTACTTTTTGTTCTTCGTTTAACTGAACGTTAAACTTGATTGGTTTTTTTGGTCTTCTCTTTGGAACGAATACTTCGTCCGTATGGTGGTTTGAAGGCATATATAATAACGTTATTGTTCTTATCTATAAATATAGGAAAAATTTGTTATATAACCAAAAAAAAGAGGCCCGAAGGCCTCTCTTAATATAATTGAAATCTAATTCAGATTATACAGTAGCTAAATCGCTAACGAAAATCTTTCCGTAGAATTCTGGTCTGATCATTTTCTTAGCATAACGAGTCATGATACCTTTACGTGGTGTGAAGGTAGATGGATCGTATACTAGAGGTGTCATCATTAATGGCACGTAAGGAGCATAAACAGCACCCGTTTCTAAGAACTGAGAACCTCTGTATCCTGTTAGGATTGTGTTTTCAGTCATATAAGGGTTCTTATATACTTTGTAACGTCCGTTTAATGAACCTACCTTTTGTACTCCAAAAGCAAAATCCATTTTGTCTCCGTCTGTGTTAGCAGCATATCCTGGAATTGATTCTAAGATTGTTGCTACAGAAGGTGAACATACTAAGAAGTTTGCTCCACCTCTTAACGTTTTCTGGTGAATTTTGTTAGATACTTTTTGGATTTTAGTTCCTAATGTTTGGAACCACTGTCCTTGAGTATTGTAAAAATCAGAACTAGCTGCACTACTTGTTGACCAAGTTGATCCATCCCAAGTCTTATTGTTAACAGCTGACCAGTTTTCAGTAGTTACAGCTCCTTGAATTAACATATCTAAGATCTCTAAGTCAATCTCCATTGAGATGTACTCGCTTAATAAAGAAGTTAACTCAGCCTCAGCATCAATACTGTGGTATGCGTTAAGATCTTGAGAGAATTCTGGTGTCCATTGTGCTTTTAACTTTCTAGTCTTAGCTACAATTGCTTCAGAAGCAAGTTCTACGTTGATTTCTGGGATTTCAATTGGTGCTGATGGATTAGAATCTTCAAAGTCTCCTCTTGCATTATCAGCTGGTGCTACGTGGTAATTTAGTACCACACTAGCTGCATTTGCTAGACCACCTGCTACTGCTTGTACAAATACTACATTAGCTCCTTCAATTTTTGTGTACTGAGGCAATACTGCTGCTCCTGCAAGACTGAAAGCTCTTACTCCTTCTTTATCTGCATTTGCTGGTAAAGCGATAGTAACTGTCTCATAATTTGCTAATGTTAACTCTGCATCGTAGTTTATGTCTACTAATTCTGCTGCTGCTACTGCTACAGCTGCAGGATCTGCTGGTACTGTATTGATTGAGTATCCAAATCTACCTGCTCCGTATAGTCCACCTGATACTTCGTCAGTAACTTCCATTTTATCGTTAGCAGTAGATACGTTACCGTACATATTCGTATTTGCAGCTGCTCCGTCTTTAGCTGTTCCGTATTTAAAGTCTAAGTAAAATACAAGTCCTGAAGGTAAGTTCATTGGTTGTACAGATACAAAGTCTTTAGCTGCGATTTGAGCGAATACCTTACGTACTAATGGTAAAGCTACTCCTGCCCACTGTTCTCCTCCAGCAGCGCTGAATGATGATCCAGTTCCAGTTGAAGATCCTTCAGTTACAATCTGTTTTGCTTGATTCTCAAGAATCATAGCCATGTTGTTTTTCTCGATCTCGTTAGTATATCCTTCTAAGAGTCCTGATTGAGTCCATTTGTCCGCTAAACGAGAAGCATCTGCTTGCAAGTTTTTGAAGTTACTTTGAGACCCTTCTAATAATTGATTAATTTCCATAATTAAAATTTGTCTTTTTTTTATTTATTTTATAATTCCTGCTAATTTTTGCATTCTTTTTACAGCATCGCTTACTTCTGAAATTACTTCTGGTTTAGAAGCTGTTGTTCCAGTTGCTTTACTTGCCATACCTAATCTAGCTTCTTTAATTGTACTTTTAGTAGTTTTACCAACTACGTTATCAGATACAGTTTCGAATACTAATTTTACTTCTTTAACTGTTTCGGCTTTATCGAATGCAGCGATAACACTTACTTTTTGCGATTCAGTTAAACTACTTGATTTGAAAACTTTATTTACATAAAGTAACTTAGCGTTAAGAAGATTTACTTCTTGTAACTGACCTTTCAACTCTTCAATAGTTGTCATAGCTTCTTCTAGTTCACTAGTTTCTTCTAATTCAATTTCTTTCATAGCGTCAGACATTTTACCTAATTCAATATCTTTAACAAAGTCACCTACTTTCTTACCTGCTTTTTTAGCATGTTTGGCTAAGAACATTACTGCCTTTACTAAATCATTTTCCATTGGGTCTCCGAATTCACCAACTCCGTAGCCTGGGCGTACTTCGTCTATTTCTTCTTCTCTAATGTTAGCTGCTGTTGATCCAGCCTTTCTTAATCCTAAAGCTAATTTCTTACCTTTTTCGCCGAATTCACCTGCTTCTAATTTGTCCATTAGGTGTGTAATTCCTGCTCCAGCTCCGAAAAGTGCTGCAACTCCTGCTCCTACTGTTACAGGATCTACTTCGTTTAATACTTCTTCTGTTGCAGGTACTTCTGCTTCGTTAGAATCTTCTTCGTAGTTCATTTCTGTAATTTCTTTTAACAGTTCGTCTAAGTCAATCTCTTCTTCGTCTTCCGCTCCTATCATATCATCTGCTGGTAACTCTTGTCCAGGAATTTCTTCCTCTCCTTCAGCTCCCATTTCTTGAGATATAATATCACGAATTAGGTCCTTAAGGTCGTCCACTTCCATGTCCTTTACCTCTACCTCTTCTTCTTCAGCTTCCTCTTCAGATTCTTCTGAATCAATGTCCGCTTCTTCAGCATCTTCTACTTCTTCCTCTTCTGTGAAAGTTTCTTCTATTGCTTCGTCTTTATTATCTTTGTCCATTCCTTCTTCTACATCTCCTTCGATTTCTTTAACTACTTCTTCATCGGTGGATGAATCATCCATCTCTTGAAGTTTAGCAGCTAACATATCTTTAAGGTGAGGAGTTAAAGTCTCTTCCAAAGCTTCTTTAGCATTAGCAATAGCAGCTTCTCTTACAGATTTAGCTTCAGCAATAGCTTGCTTGAATAAATCTTTGTTTGCCATTTTTAATAAAATTTGTGTGTGTTCGTACGATTATTGTAATCGTAATGTGAAGTTTTTTTCTTTATCTAATACAGTATAAGGAACTGTATATTTGTATATAAATATATACGTTTTACAAAAACAAAAAAACCTTTCCATTTCTGGGAAGGTTTTAGTGTATTACGTGTTACTGTTGGTGCATGTCAAATGTCTTCATTATGCTCTAAGTATATCGTTAATTAGATTATGCACCTTTCCGTACTTGTTATCTTTTTGTATTCCTTCGTTTAATGATACGGGATTCATGAAAGCTCCGTGTGTAGAAGGATTAGATACAAAGTCCCAACATACTAATTCAAAATCTGATTGTACTTCTAAGTACCCTTCATTTGTTTGTTGTACTGAACCGGTACCTCTAGAAGAGATTCCTATGGTATGTCCTGCTTTAATTATCTCTTTTACTATATTACCTGCTGGTGTATTGAGTAGTTCTACTTTTCCCATTAAGTCGTCTCCATTCCAATATAGGTCTTTAACTACATGAGAAGCGTTCTTAAGGGATACTACAGCTGACTCTGGATGATCTAATTCACCAAAAGCGTTTCCGTTTTTAACGAATTCATCAACATACTTCTTAGCCTCTCTCATTAAGAGATCTTTTTCGTATATTCTTCCATTTTGGTTTTTTGCACCAGCTCGTTGCATTACTCCTTCAACTTCATATACTCCTGGTCTTTCCTTAGATTCTTTAAGGATAGATTTAAATGGTGTAACATTTACTAATACATTTGCCATAGTTTACTTTCTTTTAGAGTATTTATACTTCTTACCTTCTGCAGCTATTTTATCTGTAGTTTTTACTTTATCTGTTCCATATCTACCACTGTCTGCTTCTTCTGCTCTAAAGTAAGTTATAGTAGCTAAACCATTCATTCCTCCTATGTTACTTCTGTAGATATCTCCAGTATTTACATTACGGATGTTTTTAACTACCCATCCCGCATCTTTATCTGGTCCATATTGACCTTCTGGTGTTGAGAAGTATTTTGCAACTTTTTCTAGCTCTGCTCCTTTTTCTCTTTGAACTGATACCTCAAGGAATTCATACCCGTCAGGGTATCTTTTGTATGCAATACCTGCTAATTTTGGGTTAGCTTTAATTTTCTTTTGAGCTTCTACTGGAACCATTCCCTGTCCTTTGAATAACCCTGTTTGAAATCCTGCGGTTTTTAATCTTTTCATTAAATCAGGTCCAAACTTAATAAGCTCTTTATTTAATGCCTCATTAATAGGAGTAAAAACTGTTTCCTTCTCATCCAATTCTTCTTCTGCTATACCGTCTGTTTCTAACATTTTTACTTTAGGCATTTCTAACCCTCTAGTGAATCCTTTTTCTGTTACAGGTATTAAGTCTTTCTTAAATGCTGATTCTATAGCTGGTGCTAACATAGCACCTACTGCTAATCCTTCTGCGTTCTTAATATCTTTAAAGCTATCGTATACTTTTTGTATCTTTTCTTTAGTCTTTGAATAGAATGACTCAACTTCTGTTACTACATTTTCTAAACTGTTAACAGCTGTTTGCATTCCTTCGAAATCGTCATAAGAAGTAGCTACTTTAGATAAGTTACCTGTTGCTGCTTCGTTTATTACTTCTTCTTGAAGTACTTTAGAAATTATAGCTTTAAAAGCTTCTTTTAATTCTTGATGCTCTTCAATATTATCTTCTGCTAAGCTATCTGTTGCTATGAATCCATAGTCTTCTCTTTCTGATGCTTTCTCTATTGCGGTGTGGCGTGGAAGTTCTTTATATACTATATTACCCTTTCCATCAATAACATTGTAGGCTCTATGTGAAGGTTTATAATCTTCTTCTATATTCTCTTCTGCAATGTCGTCTGCTTCTAGTATCTTACTGTCAATATAACTTACTAAGTCTTTTTTAGCAAAAGGAATCATTCCAGGCTCTGTAGCTGGACCGTTTTTCCATTCATCCCAAACGATTGTAAGTGCTTTGAGTGCCTTATCTAATCTTGGCCCCATAGATTCTACATATCCTCCGGTTTCGTAATCATTTTCTGTTACGACTTTACCGCCTTTCATTTTTCTACGTCTACCTTCGTTAACAGAATGTGATGCATAGTCTTGGCTTGCTTCCAGATGATCTTTAAACCCTTTCATAAAACCACCTACAAAACTATCAAAGTTCGGATGATTGAAGATTTTATCGTCTATACTCATTAATGCTTTTTCTCCAGCACTATATCCCAAATCTTCTAGTTTTTGATGATCTGGTCCTCCTATTGCTTCACTCTTTGTCCCCTTAATAGCTTTATCTTTAGCCATCATATAATCATCTGAATCGATGTCTCCATCTCCGTCATGATCTTTACCTTTCTTTTCGTCTACATAATCATTATTAACTGAAATGTATTGTTCGAATTCATCTACGATTGCTGCATCATCAGGAGCATTTAATATGTCTTCCATATGAGTGCTGATAAAGCCTTTAAGCTCTTCTCTGCTTGCTCCTTTTTCTCTAACAAGTAAAGCCATTACTTGCTTTAAAATTACATTTCTATCTTCATAAGGATCTAACGTAGAATCTATCCCCTCTCTTAATTCAGCTTTTTTTAATCCATTAATAGTGTCTACATGATTGTTCTTTTTTACCGGAACCATTTGATCATGTTTATCTACTTTTTTAGATTCTCCTGCTAATAAGTGTAGGTAGTGATTAGGGTCTTTTTTTAGATTCTTCTCAGCTTTTTGTTTAGCCTTAGCGTAATCTTCTTCTGATACTGTTTCTTGAGACATTAGTCCCATTCCTTCTAGTTCGTAATCTACTCCTCTTTCGATAGTTTCGATAGAGTAACCAGGTTCTGGTTTGTCGTAGTGCGGTACTTCTTTTTTTGCAGCTTCGAATATTACTCCTTTGCTTTTAAGAATACTTACTGTATCTTCATATCCGTTGAATGGAGATAGGAATTGAGATAATTCTCTCTTTGCATCTTTAACAAATTGAGACTTAGAGAAGTTCCCCTCTAATATTGCGTTATATTTTTCTTGTATTGTTCTCATCTAGATAGTCAAACATTTTAGTGTTATATGGTCTTTTTTTTGTTTTAGCTACTTTATACCCAAGTTTCTCTGCATACTTAGTTGCATTGTTCTTTTTTCCTTTCTTAGAAAAAGCATTAGGAGTCGCATATTGCGCTCCTGTACCGGGTGTGAAAGAAGCACCACCTGCATTGGTAGCACTTTGTTCATTTAATTCCTGTAATACTTCTCTAATAAGTTCCTTAAGCTCGCTTACTTTCATAGTAACTTTAGTTCCTTAATCAATTCGTAGTACTGCATTATGTTTACAAGATGATCATCAGTTACTCTTTTTGTTTTAGCTACTGGCTTGATTGCTTTTGTAATCTCCTGTAACTTAATAGAAACGATTTCATCTTCTACGGTTGCTTTTATTTTATCGAGTACAGTTTTTAATTTCTTAAATTCCTCATTAACTACGTTTCTCAATCTAGTAGATGAATCAACTGAAGTAATAAATTCTTTTAATATGTTTTTCTGTTCTGGAAGTAATGTACCGTATTTAGAGTTAAATTTCTCTAATAGTATTTTGAATGTAAGAAGTTTTAAATCTTTATCGTATTTTGAATACTCTTCGATTAATGTATCTCTTACTAGTTTTTTGTTTTGTTGCTCTTTAGTTAGGTGTTCTAATATAGTAGTCTTATTATCAACTAAGAAATTAGGATCTATTACATCTGTAACTTTATGAGCTTCCATCAAACAGAACAAAGCTGCTAATGGTTTATAGTCTTTAACAGAAATAGAGAAGAACTCATCTAAGTCGTAACTCTCTTTTATTTCTTTTATTAGACTGTATTTTTGTTTTTTGAGTACCTTTTTATCTATTGTGCGAGCTACCTCGATAATAGTCGATACGATAGATTCTGCTTTAGATTGTGATACTGATTTGTTTTTGAGAATAAATTCATACAATTTAAATTCACGTACCAACGCTGTCCTTCCTGTGAAGTTGTTTTTTAAAATGCTTACAGCTGCAGAGTCCTTCTTATTTAAGGTATCTGCTGCAATCTGCTTGACAAGCAATTCAAATATTAGCCCGGTATTTTTATACTTACTGTGTTTAATGCGCATTATTCTATTGTTTTGTTGTACACGTAGTACACCTTACCTTTATAAATAGTGATTAATTATCTAAATCCTTGATTTGTGATTCATCAAGTAACTTATCCTCTTCTTTCTCTTTATTTTCAAAGATAATTTGCTTCTTTTCTGAGAATATATCTTTATTCTGGTAGAAGAGTGATTTAGCAAGTGTACTATCTATTTTATTTGAAGTACCCTGTTCATTAACATTTTCATTATCTGATTCAAATCCGCCTTCCATGCCCTGTTTCCCAAGAGGATCTCTTCCTCCTAAGCCATCATTTGTTCCATAATGGGATGCTTTAGTTCTAGGTCTGCCACCTTCTGGTCCTATTTTACCTATACCTGGTGTATCATCTTCATATCCAGGAGGTACTTTACCAAATGGCATACCTTTTTGATCACCTTGCCTACGGCCGTATAGTGACGCTAAATCGTGCGGTGTACCGTAGGACTTACCTGATTTAGCAGGATCGTTTCCTTCGTTTTCTATCTGTGTAATTCTGAATAATCTCTTTTTATCTTCAGCAACCAAGTCTCTCATTTCCATATACTGATCTTCTGATAGGTTGAAGATGTGGTCGTATATATAATCTGTTGAGAATAGTTTAGTATCCATCATCTGTCCTGCTAAATCAATCTTTTCTTTAAGTAGCGCTACTTTTTCTTGTTCAAAGATTATGGACGGATTAGTAAGTTTAATTTCAAAGTTGGTTAGTGATTCACCTTTAAACCCTTGAGTGTACAAATGTACTAGTGCTATCTTAGTTAACTCGGATTCCAATATTCTCTGAAGTCTTTCTACTGTTCTAGCAAATCTAATGTCTTCTGCTGCTAAAGTTGCTTTACCGCTTAAGTCTCCTTCGTATCCAAAGTATGCCTTAGGTACCTTTAATGCTGCGAACATCTTATCTCTAAGGTATTCTATATCGTTTGTACCGTCGTATTCTAATCCTTTAGTAGTTTCTATCTTTGTTGATGTATCTCCTCCTCTGACCGGTAGGTAGAAGTCTTCCATCATGTTCATCATATTGAAGCGTAGGTTGTAGTCCCCTGTCTGTGGGTCAACATACGGTGTTTTCTTCATTGTATTGATAGTCTTTTGCATAAACTGCTCAACTTCATTAGGTGGTATCTGTCCAACGTTTACATAAAATGTTCTCTTTTCAGGAGCTCTCATAATACGGTGTATTAACATCGCATCTTCCATTAAAGTAAGTTGTTTAAATATCTTTCTTGCTGGTTCGATGAAAGATCTACCATAAGGTAGGTAGTTGGTATCCGATATTAACCTAAAGTGTGCTATCTCATAGTTGTCAAACTCTACTACCTTTTTGTTACTCTTAGGCATGTAGTTAGGATCCTGTGATGAAGCTAATCCATCAGGGTCCAATTGGAAAGTTACTTTGCCAGGATTTTCTGGGTCAAGTCCTTCCTGTCTTGTCATATGGTACACAGTATAAGGCAGTACGTTATATACTCCAAATTCTTCTGCAATCTCTAATTTTAGGAAGAAATCACCGTATTTACACATATTCCTAGTCCATGACCATAAATTAAATTCTATATTAAGTACGTCGTAGAATAGGTTGTAAAGTACCTTTTGTATATTTTCATCTGAAGATTTAATGGAAAGTACTTCTCCCATGTCGTTCTTAAGAGTTGCTTCATCTGCTAGTATATCTAGGGTTGAGGCAATAATTGGATCAGTATCCATTGCTTCGTAATCAGAATATAACTGTATACGTAGCGTTTGGTAGTTCAGATTAGGGTTGAATATATTCTTATTATTATAGATGTAGAGTCTTGAAAATCTATCTATTAAAGAATTGGTCTGATACCTACCTGTTGTTTGTATCTGGTTTACGTCGGCAACCTTAATTTGGTCTCCTCCAATGTTTCTGATTACTACATCGGAAGAAAAAAGTCTACCTAGTCTTTTAAATAGTGAAGTATCTGCCATTTATACAGTTTGTTTATAAATATCTATTATCTAATTAACCAAGAGATATCTTCTTGGCCGTGTTGTGTTTTAACAATATACGGATTATTTCCTTGGGAAGCAACTGTTGATATAACAGCTTGGTTTTTAGCATTGAGATTAGTAAAAGACGATAACTGTGCTCTAGCTAGGTCCATTCCCTGTTGTCTTAGTCTTAATGCAGTATCCCTAACATACAGTGCTGTAGCAAGTGCCATTAGTAAATCATCATTGTAATTTGTCTGTGCCTGTGGTTTACCGTTCTTCCATACGAATACTCTCATCTCACCTAAAGTACGTTTAGACTGTATTGTAACAGCTTTTTCACGTACATACTCCATTGCTTTGGCTATCACTAACGGCCTTGTCCTAACCGACATTGTAAAGCCTGGTACTAGTTGATCTCTTTCGTATTTAGTCATATATGATTCTACAGTATCCATTTGACTTTTAGCGCTATAATATAAATTCCTGTATTCTCTTTCTAGTATCTGTTCTATTGTAGCCCATCCAATATTTGCATTTTCTACTACAAGTAGTGCATCGTTGTATTCGGCTGCTATAGCTACTAAAACGTTTCCGTAATCTTTAGGAGATAATTTTCCTTTATATTCCCCTACTTGAACGCATGTTTCTATATCAAAAACGTGAAATGCAGAATAATCTTTAGAGTCTCCTCTAGCGACATCTGCTACGACCATATAAGATTTAGAGTAATCTGGCTGTTCCCATATCCATAAATTACCGTCTATACCTCTTTTTTCTACAGGCTCTTTTAAGTACGTTTGTTCGTAGAAACTTAAATCTTCTGGTTCAAATACTGTATCACCGGATGCTAAGAAATCACAATCACATTCCTGTCCTGCCATTCTAGGTCCTAGGTCCCTGTCTTGTTGTTCTCTCCATTCTTCGTTTCTTTCTGGATGGACTGTCCAAGGTAGTCTTATAGGTAAAAATGAATTATCGCCAGCTTCAGCTTTATCCCATGTCTGATGAAACCAGTTACCAATTCCGTTAGGGGTTGATAGTGCCATACATTGTCCACCGGTAGCTAGTGTTTGCTGTGCTGCAGTAAATGTTTCTGCAATATTATCTATAAACGCTGCTTCATCTATTAATAGCAACGATACTGCTTCAGATCTTGCAGCATCTGCATTAGATGATTTAGCTGTTATTTTTGAACCGTTTTTAAGTCTAAGTGATAATTTATTCTTTTCTACCGCTGGAAGTTTTAACCACTTAGGTAGCTCATCGTACATAAACATTGTCTTTGTAACAAGGTTTCTTGCAGTTGCTTGTGTAGTTGCTAAAGCTAATACGTTTTTATCTTTATGAAATAACATCAACCATAAACTATAAGCAGCTGCTAAAGTTGAAATACCTAACTGTCTAGATTTTAAAGTAATAATGTACTGTTGGTCTCTAAATAAGTGTAGTACTTCTGATTGAAAAGGGTATAAATTAAAAAGAATCCTACCTCTAGTAGGGTGTTGAATATGACAGTACTTCTTCATGAAGTACGCCGGATCTTTAGCGCACTTGATATATTCCTGTGCGATTATTTTTTTTATGTCTTGTGCCATAACTTATTTAATTTACCCAAATAGGGCCATATAGTCAACCTTTACCTCTCCTGCAGATATACTTACATGGTCTAGTAGGTTTACATCTAATGCTTCTTCAGTTACGTGAAAAAAGTGAATGTCTCCATTTTTTAAAGTAGATGCTATATAATTACCGAACCCTGGTTTTACTTTAAATTTTTCTTTTGCTATCCTTCCTAACGTCTTAGAAGCAGCTTCTTCAGGTGATTTAGGATTCTGTAACACCCTGTCAACCATATCAATTTTCTCTTTTAAAGATTTAATAAAATCAAATTGTGATGCAGCAGCTAAAAAGCCTGGTGCGTTTTTAACTTTAAAATAAAATTCAAAAGCTCTAATTAACTCATCTTTAGTGAAGCTTGTAGGTCTAACTACTTTAGCTTCTGACTCCATATTTAAAACTGAGCTAAGGGCCTGTATTCCGAATACTACTGTTAGTAGTACTAAGTTTGTTTTTTGACTACCGAATTTACCTAATGTTATTTTCCCGTTATGTGACTTATAGGCTTTTACTTCCGCCTTTACCGACCCTATTGTTAAGTCTGGTTCAGAACCTCCTCTGTTATCAGAACAGGTAATCGGATTCTTCTGATACTGGAACAGCCAGTATAATGCTAATTCTCCTGGACCGACTGTTTGGTCGCCAGCATTCATAGGAAACATCTTCTGGTAAGTAGCTAAATCATCAGAATGTACTTTCATATCTCCTGAACCTTGAGGCTGTGAGTATTTACCTTTTGCTTGAGGTATAACGGGAAAGCCGTTATCCATTAGGTAGCTATCATACTGTGGTGCAGCTTCTGTTATTACTTCAGGTACCGATAGTTCTGATATTAGTCTATCTAGTATAGCTTTATCTTCTAAGTTATTGATATCAGGTACTCCGGTTGTAGTCCTCCAAGCCCATTCAGTATACAATTTATCTATTCCATTCATATTACTACTATATGATTATTTTTATTTTATTTATGCTTCTGGCTCTTCTCCTGCTTCGAAATCTATATCTCCTGATGTGTCGGTTGGTTCTTCTGCTCCTCCTGCATCGTCAAAGCCAGCTTCACCGCCTGCTTCTCCTCCACCTTCTTCTCCGGGGAAGTCTCCTCCACCGCCTCCGCCGCCGAAGTCTGCTTCTCCTGCTTCTCCTTCGCCTTCTTCTCCTGCTCCTTTAAGAGGTGCTTCTTGGTAAAGTCTAGCTAATTTATCTAAAGCTTGTTGGAATTCACTTATGTTACCTAACATATACCTTTTACCTAATATATGAGCTTGGAAGTTCTTTCCGGTCCATTTTAAAGTAAAGTCTTGTCCGTTTACTAAGTTAACTCTAAATGTGGTTGGTTTAGGAGAAACCCAATCAATTGTATCCACAAACTCTTTAAAGTCCTCTGTCATTAATTTAACTAACGTTAATTTAAGAGTAGGAAACTTTTCTAACATTGTATCTGTAGCATCTTCTAATACTGTCTCTTCTGATGCTTTTTCATCTCCTACCGGGTCTTCCGGTGAAGGTTCTTCTGCTTCTCCTAATGGACGTCCGTCGTCGTCGTAAGCTACTCCATGATCTTCTTCATCATCTTTTTGCATTTGATCAGGGTCATAACTTTCTCTAAGAACTTGTATATAAGCTTCTTCAATTAACTTTTTTAGGTCTTTTACTTTCATACTTTATTATTTAGTTCTGCAGTGAGACTTTCCTTTTAGAAAAGGTCTTTTGCAGTTTCCTTTAACATGTACTCTACCGCATTTGCCGCAGCAGGTTGCTTCTTCGTTAACAACTCCTTCATCGTAAGCGTCAATTATATATGCATCTCTTATTGCTTCAATTACTTCTAATGCTGCTTCTTTTGGTGTTGTACCGTCTTCTTGAGCCATATCAGTAATTACTCTTACAATAATATCGAAATCTCCTCTACCTTCATTAACTACTTCATCCATAGGGCCTTCGATCTTGTCTCCTTTTTTATAGACTAATTCTAGGCTGTCATGATACTTATCGTCTACATCGTCTATAGCAACTATTTTACCGTGCTTATCAGAATAGTATAAATCTTCAGGAGCAATTGAGCCTGGTCTATAAAGTGTTACCTCCGAGGTATAGTTAAGTTCTTCACTAACTCTCTTACCTAATCCAGGTAAAGCATTTAAGTCCTGTACGTACTGATCTGTCTTAACAAGTATAGTACCTAACTTCTTTGACTCTTCACTATCTCGTCTATCTGCTGCTTTTTTTGTTATATGAAATATTGTTACTTCACTTACTGCAGGATTAAAGTCTGGGTCTTTATCTTTGAAGTTGCTGTTATAGTATTGTTTTTGATGTATTCTGTAATTCTCACCTTCATGCTCTAAGTTATGATACTGTAGGTGTACAAACATTGGTGCATATCGGCCCATTCTATCTTTGATAGGACTCTTATCGTGAGCTTTTAAAGCTTCTACTGCATCGTTTTCACTAGCTACACCTTTTGGTAATAGGTCTGCAAAGATCTGCTTTCCGAACATATCCGGTGCATTCTTATTAGCCGTATCAATTACTTCTGAGCCTATAAATGATTGATCTGTATATTCTTTTAGAAGTGCTTTACTTTTTTTGCTTTCAAGTCTCATATCTAAATAACCTGTATTAGATAGTACTTGGTAAATAAGATGTACAGCATCCATTTCACCGTAACCGTATCTCTGAGCTACTCCTTTTATAAATCTTTTTACGTATTTTTCTGCTTCCGGGTTGATATTAGCTTCACTTACTAACTCGTCTTCATGCTCTTCTCTATATTCATTCCAGTCAATCTGATCTTTGGGGTGTTTTTTATTCCACTCTCTCCACTTATCTTTTAACTCAGCTTCTGTCTGCTTACCTTCATTCATATCATAGTCTGCAATTTGTTTTTGCATTCTATATAACTTCTCTTCAGCTTTATTCAATAGATTACCGTACATATCTGCCATTGGTCCTCCTTCCGGTTCAGCTTCCTGTTCCATATCTCTATATAACTGAGCTATTTCGTCTTTAAGGTCGGCTACTGCTCCTCTTAAGTATAGTATGTCGTTAAAATCTAAGTTACCTCTACCTGGAGGTAAAGCATCAAACTGATCGAATACACCTTCTTGTAGAGCTAATGCATCTATCATAGGTTGCTTTTCTTCTGCTTCAAGGTAGTGCTGTGCTGAAGATACATACTGTCTAGCTAAAGTAACTTTCTTTTGCCACCAATGAGGAAAATCTACTTCTCCATCCATTTTGTCATACTTATCTAATTGCTTATATAATTTAGAAGCATATACAGCTATATCGTACAAATCTTTCTTAAGCATACTTGGCTCATCATCCTGATGTCCTACATCTAGATCACCACCTTGATCATGCCCGCCTTCCGGATGCTCTGCTCCTTCAGCAGTGTATGCATCATACCTGTCTTCATCACTCTGTGCTGTGTTTAACAGGTCATTTAAGTCGTGGTCATCTCTAAATTCTCCTCTAGGGAAAGTAATAGCATTAGGTAAATCATCTCCTCTTTGAATATGGAGTACGAAATCTTCTCCTTCTTTGTAGTTAGATTGTAGATGATCAACTACATTTTGTATAGCATCTAAATCATAACCAAAAGTGACTTTATCATCTTCCGCTATTTGTTTATTTTCTGCAAATAAATCTAAATTCGTATCAGATACGACTACATCGTTAGCAGAAAAATCCATCATAGCATCGTATGCTGTTTGTTCATCTCCAAAGTAATAAGTATCTGAACCGCTAAATTCTACTTGCTTTCTGTACTTATCGTCTAATATGTCTATAGCTCTTCTAGCATCTCTAATATCTACTTTTAAGTAGAATAGTCCTTCTGGTGCTTCTGAGAGTTGTAATTTAATTCCTAATTGTTTAGCAGCTTTTTCTAACCTAGGTCGTAGGTCATCTCTGTCATTTCTTGAAGCTCTCTTGTACATATCGAACATTCGTAGGTACTTTTGTCTATCGTTTTCTTCTTCTGTAATAGGCTGTTCATTAAGAGACTTAAAATGCTTAGTTAATTCATTAGCTACCACATCTACACTAATAAAAGGTTCTCCTGAAGGTTTTACTCCTACGTCTCCTACTACTTTATCTACAGTAAAGTCTATTAAATGTAATTTAGAACCTGTTATATTGAACACAAATTCATCTTCAAAATCACTTTTATATTTTACGTATATCTCAAAAGTATTTATATCGAAGTCATGTGCTTTGATGCTCTCTATTTCATCACCTGCTTGTCTAAGAGCTGTTATTATAGCTTTACCAACATCTTTTGCAAGTATCTTTACTTCATCTGCTGAGAATTCTACTTGTTCACTTTCTTTGGTTAGTTTTACTTTAACTCCCTTATTTGCTAGATCTTCTGCAGCGCCTTCATCATCAGTTGCTACGTACCCGTCATCCCCCATATCTTCTTCTTCTAGTAAGGTAAGCTTTCTAGTTAACGATTCTTTAAGAACTTCTAGAGTTTCTTTGGTCTTTATCATGTCTATAGAAGTTGTGGTACTATGTTTTCCGCTTTTCATTCTAGTTAATGCTAATTCGCATTTAGATAAACGGTCTTTAATTTCTTGATAAGTCATCATATGTGTATGTTGTATAGCTATATAAATAAATAGATTAGTCTTCCCAAATAACGTTTTTAAACTTTTCTGGTGATAAACCGAAGTAATCTGTTCTCCACTGTGTTTGAGCGAAAAAATCTAAGTTATACCATTCTTTTTTCTTTCTCCATAAAGTCTTAGCTACATCATCCCAGTCTAAGGTAAGAACAAATTGCTCAATTTCCAACTTTTTCTCGAGTAATGTATCGTAATTGAATGAATCCCATTCGTAGTGGAATACTTCGAATACTGCGTCTTCAGATACGTAGTCGATTGATATGTCTATGCCCCACTTAGGCTTCATTTTGACTAATTTATGTAACATTGGATTAGTCTGTGCTATAGCTAGTAATTGTTCTTTAGCGTGATCGGCAAATCCTTTTCTTTCAAATAGGTCTGAGTGGTTAATGTGTGCTCCATCTCTCTTACCCCAAACTAGCCAAGGAGCTCTTAAACAATCTTCATGTCTTCTTTCTACGGGATCATAACCATTAAAGGGTAAAAAAGCCTGTTCGGCTTTAGTTAAGTGGTATCCGTTTTGATCGAATAAGTCTACACAGTTTCTATCTTTAAGAGTGTCTATCTCTTCTGTAGCATTAACAAAATAAGCGTCTCTATTGAGTGTACTTTCCGTTAATATCATTGGCAATGGTAGTTTAAGTATCTTTGGAGAGCTTTAGCATAGGTTGTACCCTTATCTTTTAACTTTCCTTTTGCTGTTTTTACTTTACTGCAGGATAGTTTTCCTAATCTATCTTTAAGTATCCCAGGATTCATTGGTTTGTGATCTCCTTCATTTGTTGAAAAAGCAGATGGATCAGCTGATAGTTCTCCTATTTTAAACTGAAGTTCTGATTCAATTCCTAATACTCCTAATTCAGCTCCTAATTTTACTTCTTTATCTTTATTGCCTTTCAATCTAGCATTATAGTAGTCAACATACTTATATGCATCTTGTTTGCTGATCTTTTTATTATTTTCATACTCTCCTTCTTCATTAGTGTATATATAAAAAGTACCAACAGAATCTGCAAATAATTTGCGGAGGTGATCGTTGTCTAGGTTTCTACTTCCGTCGATTACACTAAGTACTGTAAGTTTATCTTGAGCAAGTGTGGTTTCATTCTTTGTCTTTTCTAATGCATTACCAGCTTTTGCTGCTGCTTTATAAGCTTTAGAGTTTTTATGAGAAGATTTTTTACCTGCTTTTTTCTTAGCATTTATATTAGCCCAAAGTCCTTCTTTGATTAGCTGTCTTAATTCTGATTTCTTCATTACTTTAATGGTCCTCCACCAACCCAGGCATCGCATGTTCTTGCTCCGGCACATTTAAACCAAAAGAATTCACAAAATCCTAAGTTAGATTGTTTTACTATTTTTTCTCCATTTTCTCCAATTGCTTTTGCAATCTTCTTTAATGTAGCGGGCTTTTGATTAAAAGCTGAACAGTTAGAACATCTTGAGGTTTTGGCATGATCTACTGTAGTATCCCATAATTCTGCTTTATCTTCCCAGAATTTTTTAGAACCCTTATCATCTTCGGGATTAAGAGGGCCGTATCTGTATTCTTTTATTGTTACATTTCTACCTAACGTATTTAAGTCTATATCTTCTATAGAATCCATAGGTTTAACCTTTTTTCCTTTTATCTCTTTTTCTTTAGAAAGAGCTGCTGGAGTGTTATTATCTCCAAAGTCGGAAAGGTTTCCTTCAATTACTATATCCTTAATTACGTCTGTTAATTTCATATTATTTCTTTTTCCAAATATCCCCTCTACGGCATCTAACAACTGCTCCTGAGGCATAGGCTGATGGCCAGGTATCGTATTTGCTTTTAGCTAATCTAGTACATCTATCATCTTTTTCCATAATAGTATTTTCATTAGTACTTTCGTACATTGTACCTACTACTAGGTTTCTAATATCCTCTTTAGTTACTTTTGCTT
>Ga0228670_1000501_pt1 | contig 22016 bp, 40 predicted proteins | sample 85DmetaG_FD_182785 | JGI IMG/M metagenome (GOLD analysis project Ga0228670, IMG submission 182785) | Seawater microbial communities from Monterey Bay, California, United States - 85D | ecosystem: Environmental > Aquatic > Marine > Coastal | place: USA: California | collected 2016-10-13
GTTCTTTCTTTTATTAATTCATACATTTTTGAAATCATAAATTCTGTTGTGACCGTACCCATGAAGATTAGGTTATTATATTTATTTTTATTACAAGATGCCTGTAGAACATGATGTAATCTTTGAGCATCTTTTTTACATTTGCATATAACCATTTCAAATTCTTCATCGTTGTATATAACTAACTTATTGAATACCACAATAATCTTTTTGGTTAATTTTTTGTCTCTTATACCTCTTATTAGAGGTTTTATTATTTCATGTATCGTAACTCTTTCAGATTTAGAATCATTACCATAAACCCAAAACTTTTCTTCAATTCTGTATTCGTTTGAATTAAGTATAGTCCATTTATTCATAAATGGTTTTTCAACATCGGTTCTACCTAACTCATCTCTTATTACCCTAAAAATATCACCTTCCTCAGTTTCTTTAACTATATAAATTTCATGCTTTGCTTTTTTTATACCATTTAAATTTATATATTGTTTAGGAAAAATAACTTCTTTATTTTTGGATATAAGTTCTCTATATCTTACAAAAGCTTTTTTACTATCTTTAGTTTTGTAAAAAGTTTTTTTTAACAATACACCATCCTTAACCATCATTACACGATATTCCATATCAATAAATATAAAAAAAAAATTGGGTAAGTAAATAAATTGGTGTATATTTGTTCTAACAATAAATTAAATATAATTAAAATGGATTTCAAAACGGAAGAATACAGAGGAATAGAAGTTAGATACTCAGTAAATACTGAAGGAAAATTTGTTTGTAGTGCTTTAGATGTTTTTAGAGAATATAAAGGTAATAACGCTTTATATTGGGATACAATGAAAGAAGCGGAAAATGCAATTCAAGTAAAATTAGATTCATTTCTACAAGAAACACCTAAAAATTACACTGAATTAGCTAAAGCAATTGAACGTTCATTAGTATGGACAGGTTATGAAGAGTGCCATGTAGACGAGTTTATTTTAAAAACTATTGTCGGTAACTTCATTAAACATGCAATTAAGCCGAGTTCAAGCCGTAAAAATTAATATTTATGGATGAAAAAGAAAAAAAACTAATCATAAGAGCTCTGGAGAGTTATTGGGAGAATCATATGGACCCAACATATCCAGACAATAAATATGATTTTTTATTAAGTACAATAATTATTCAAAAATTAAAAAAATTAAAAAATGAGTAAATTTTCAGAATTATCTTTAGAAAACGAAAACGTAATGAATGAAGCGTTTGTTAAATCTGGTTTAGACCATGTAATTAACCTTAAGTTTCTTGGTGACGATAGGCAGAAAACTATTTATAAAGTCCAAAAGTCTAGTGCTTTAGTCAAGTTTGAAACTAATAACGATGTCTATATAATTATAAATGAGTTAATATTTGACCAATTGGAAGAATTACAAAAAATAATGATTGCTGAAGAATCTTTAGGTGGATTGACTTTTAATTATGAAAAAGATAAACTAGATATTAAAAAAGGTGATGTACATACATTTTCTGGGTTTCTTAAAAAATACGGTTATGACAAATATGAAGTCTTAACCGAAAGCATTAAAACCCTTTATAACATTAAACAAGAAGATGCGACAGTATGATGACTAGAGAAGAAATAGCCGAATACAATGAAGATGCTTTATTCTGTGATGGTTTCGATGAAGCCATCATAGGGTATGCCGAAAGAATTAATTTAGGGCCAGTAGCTGCTTATGATGTAAATAAAATTATATCTATACTGATGTCCAAAGACGGTATGACTTATGAAGATGCTACCGAATATTTTTATTATAACATACGTGGTGCCTGGATGGGAGAACACACACCAATATATGTATTTAAAGAAGAAGAATAAATGAAAGAACAAATTTATAAATTATTAATGAGCAAAGCCGTATCAGAAAAAGAAGAAGCTTTGACAACCTTAAAATTATTGTGCGAATACCCAGCAGGTATTGGCGACCATTCAACGTCTGACTTTTATCAAAATGCAGAAGAAGCCCTAACAAAATTGGTTGATTCTGAAGATAAAATAAGTATACTTGAAAAATACCAGGACCGTTTATTTACAAAAAAAATAAAATAATGTTAGACTTTTATACTGAATTTAAAAAATATGCTACCAATCACATGGGTATTAGTAGTATGCAGTTACATTACTGGGAAAAAACACAAGATGCATTATATACTAATGTAAGTGTTAGTAATTCTATGACTCCTATGATTCTAGAAGAAAGAGAATTAAGGGCTACACAAATGTCCGTATTTGACAGATTAATGATGGATAGGATACTTTGGGTCGCTGGACCAGTTAATGACCGAATGAGCACCATTGTACAGGCTCAGTTAATGTTTTTAGATAATGTAGAGGTCAGGGACATTACAATGCACGTTGATACTCCAGGAGGTAGTGTTAAAAGTGGTTTATCTATGGTAGATACTATGAATTATATATCATCAGATATTATCACAATAAATACTGGTATGGCAGCTTCCATGGGGTCAATTTTATTAGGTTCTGGAACAAAAGGTAAACGATATAGCTTGAAGTATAGTAGAGTAATGCTACATCAAGTTAGTACATCAGCGGCTGGGAATATACAAGACATAGAGATTTCTGTTGCCGAAGGTAAAAAGTATAATAAACTTTTATTTGGTTTACTAGGTGAATACACAGATAAAACACCAGAGCAAGTAATGGAGGATGCTACAAGAGATTTATGGTTAAATTCTCAAGAAGCGGTAGAGTATGGGATTATTGATGGTATAGTGACTAACAAGAAATAGATTTAGGTATATTTATATATAAAATATACTATGAAAAAATTTATTACTGACATCTTTAAGGAGGATAAAAAAGAAGACAAGTTTTCTTCTAAAAAAACAGTTGGAATAATATCCGCTGTACTAGCATTTTTAGCGTTCATTGTTGACGGATTTCATTTCTATGATATAAATGATGGAATGTTTGATTCAATGCTAATATTTTCTGGCACTATGTTAGGTGCTTCAGTCGTAAAATCCTTCTCAAAGGCAAGTCAAGAACCTTCAAAGAAAGAAGTACTTTAAATAATTAAGCCCAGATAATTCTGGGCTTTTTTTTACCTATTTTTTAGGTTTTGTCTTTGGTTTGCTTTTACATCCACACATAATTAATAAATTTTTAAATTAATGTTATAATACAGCTTATACATTATAAATATAAAAAAAGAATAAATAAACCTTTAATCTATGTTTAATAAGATAAAATTTAAATTTCGGTTATTCGACCGAAGATATAAAATTAATTTTTTGGATGAAAAATGGGTACCTATTAAATTGTCAGTTAAGTTTGATTTTATTCCCAGAACCCACGAATTAGTGTTTTTAAACTCCAAATACTACAGGGTTGTAAATGTAATACATAATCTGGAACCATGCATTGATAAATCTGTAGGTGTGTATATCATAATAGAACAATATAGCGATGATTTAAAATTACTAAATAAAAAACAAGTTTAATTTATTTTTATACGTTAAGTTTAATATTTATTAATATGAGAATAAATATATTATTTTTAGGTGTTACGAACATATCTTTACTATTAATTTTTATAACGTTTAAAAGTTTAGTTACATTCAGATTTATAGACTATTCAGATGCAATAGGGGGTATAGAATATGTATCAATAATAGTAGTTTCAATTATATTTTCTTATTTATTTTATTTAATGCTAGTGAAAAATAATACAGAATACATGCTTAAAAAATCATTAGAAGATATACTAGACAATTCATCACTTGTCTCAAAAACCGATAATGAAGGAAAAATAACATATGTTAATGATAAATTTTGTAACGTATCTGGATATAAAAGACAAGAATTACTAGGTAAAAATCATAGAATATTAAAATCAGACAAACACGATGAATATTTTTGGTCAAACATGTATGATGCTACATTGAAATACAAAACAATTTGGAATGATATAATAATCAACGATAAGAAAAACAATGAGCAATACTATTTAAATTCATGGATAAAAGCTGATTTTAATGAAAGAGGAAAACATATTGGATTTACATCAGTAAGACAAGATATAACGGAACAAACAAAATCCTTAGAACTAATCAAGGACAAGGAGAGAGAGATTAGAAATGTTTTATCAGCTATTGATAAATCAAACGGTGTTGTTGAATTTAAATCTGACGGTACAATAATTAACGTAAATAATAACTTTTTAGATTTAATTGGTTATAAATTAGAAGAAGTTATAGGTAAACATCACAGTCTTTTTATCGATGAAAAAACAAAAAAAACAAAACAATATAAATTATTTTGGGAAGACTTGTCTAATGGTAAATTTAAATATGGTGATTTTGATAGATATAAAAAATGTGGAGATAAAATAACTATACATGGTACTTACAACCCAATATTTGATAAAGATGGTAACATTGTAAAAATATTAAAAGTTGCTACTGATATCACCGAATCAGTCAATCAAAAAATAGAGCTAGAAAAGAAAAATACATATCTAGAGCATGCAGCAAAAATACTTAGACATGACATGCATAGCGGCATTAATACATATATACCAAGAGGTATAAAATCACTAAAAAGAAGACTTAACGAAGAAATTATAAAAGAGTATAGACTTGAAATTCCATTAAGGTTAATAGAAGAGGGATTATATCACTCACAAAAAGTTTATGAAGGTGTAAAAGAGTTTACTAAGTTAGTAAAAAAAGATTCTGTATTAGATAAAGATATGTGTAATTTAAATGAAGTACTATTGGATTATTTAAAATCAACATCATACTCAGACCAAGTAAAAATAGGGACACTACCAACTGTAAATCTAAATAAATCTTTATTTTGTACAGCCATAGACAATTTAATCAGAAACGGGTTAAAATATAATGACAGTAAAAGTAAATTGGTTAAAATATATACAGATATACAAAATAATATAGTTGTCGAAGATAATGGAAGAGGGATGAGTATGAGAGAATTTGAAGAATATTCTAAACCTTACACAAGAAAAACGGGCAATAAAGAATCTGGAAGTGGATTAGGGTTAAATATATGTATTGCAATAATGAATGAACATGGTTTTACTATAAATTGCGAAAAACAAGAAAAAGGTGGGACTAAGATAAAAATTAAATTATGATTGAATCAATTTTGTTAGTAGATGATGAAAATTTATTTCATCTTGTTTTTGAAGACGCTTGTAGTATTTTAGATATAACATTAAACCTAACCACCGTTTCCTCCTCAGAAGAGGCTGAAGAAATGTTTAAAGAATGGTTTAAAACTGGCGGTAAAAAACCAGCTTGTGCGTTTATAGATTTAAACATAATAGGGTCTTCTTTTGATGGGATAGAATTAGTAAGAAAAATAAATTTTGAGTACGGAAATGATTTAGTAATCGGAATTATATCATCTTCAGATGAAGACGAAGAACAAGCTAAAGCCGTAAAAGCTGGGGCTCAATTTTGGATTATTAAATCAGATGATATCGAACCAAGACTAGAAGATTTTGTAAAAGATTTTAGTAGTTATAATAATCGAACAGCCCCCTTTAAAATATATAAATAAATGGTCAGTGAGAATACTAAAAAATACTTAATAAAACTTTACGATGAACACAATATACTTTTAGAGGGGAACATATTAAAAGTAATTATAAAAGAAGAAGAGGATTTAGATTTTAAAAAATATATAGAAACGTGTATTAAAGTTGATAAAGAAAAAAGAGTAAAGAGGTTAGAAATAACAAAACAAGTACAGAAACAAAATACTGAATTATCTTTAGCCAAAGTAGAGATAGAAAGAATTAATCAAGAATTAGTATTATCTTTAAATGAAGCCAAGAAAGCTAAAGACGTTGCTGAAAGCGATTTAACTATTTTACAACAAAAAACACAATTTGAGTTAATTAGTATTATAGTTAAGATAGCATTAGCCGTTATTATTTCAGTTGCATTTATAACAACTTTAATGTATATTGTCGCTATAATTTTCAATAGAGAGACACAAATAGTTGGTTCAACTTGGTCAAATCTATTTGGCATTTTATTAACAAACTCATTTAGTATAATAGGTACTATCATGGGTTTCAAACACATAAATAAAAATGAAAAACCTAAAAGTGATGAGAAATAGAATTAAAAAATTACTTAGGGAAAATCTAAGTGATGCTGATAATTTTGAATATCAAGTTAGAGATGTTGGCGGTCCAGTTTATTATAAAAGAAAGAAGGGTGATGATGTTTGGTCGTTTATTAATGAAGATGAGTTTTTAAAAAATTCAGATACTAAAAATACGATAAAATTTGTAGATAAGATACCTAAAAAAGACCCATATGTTCGACAAATAGATGTCCCACAAGAAATGGATGACAGGTTAGATTATTTAAAAATATATTATACCAATATATCACCAAATGATTTTGATGTATCTATAAAAGATAAAACCATAATTATAAAAACATGAAACAACATATAAAAACATTATTAAGAGAAGGGCTTATAAGGGAAGAATTAAGTGATGATGAAATGAATAACCTTAAAAGGTTTATTGATTCTGGAGATGAGAGTAATATTGAGATGGCATTTATGGTTGCGAGTGGACATGGTGAAGATGTTGAGAATGCTTTATTCACATATTGGTATAGCAGCATGAATGAGACAAATCTAACCTGGGATGAATTAAAAAATTTGAAGCGTTTGGAATTATATAGTAATAAATTAACAACCCTACCAGATTCCATTGGAAATCTTAAAAATTTGGAGTATTTGGATTTACAAATTAACCAATTAACAAGCCTTCCAGAAAGTATTGGAAATCTTACAAATTTGAAGCGTTTGGAATTATATAGTAATAAATTAACAACCCTACCAGATTCCATTGGAAATCTTACAAATTTGGAAAAGGTATATTTAGCAAATAATAAATTAACAACCCTACCAGATTCCATTGGAAATCTTACAAATTTGGAAAAGGTATATTTAGCAAATAATGAATTAACAACTTTACCAGATTGGATTGAAAATTTTAAAAATTTGAAATATTTTATTTTAACTGGTAACCAATTAAGTGATGAAGAAAAGGTAAGAATAAAAAAATTATTACCAGATACAGATATATATTTTTAAACATTATGAAACAACATATAAAAACATTATTGAGGGAAAGTTTAAATTTAGAAAATCATCTTAACGAGATAAAAGATGAATTAGACTTTTCATCATTTAAAATAAATGATACACTTCAATCTGATATTTGGGTAGATGGTCAAATAAATGATGAACATAAAGATAGAATGATTCAAATAGCAAACGACTATTGGGATTCACTAGATTTAGGTTTTGAATATGACGATATAACATTAACTGGTAGCCTAGCCAATTATAATTGGTCAAAATATTCAGATGTAGATTTACATATAATATATGATGAGGAAAATTTTAGAGGCGAAGATTTTGAACTCATTCAAGGATTGCTTGATGCAAAAACAAGAAAATGGAACTCAGACCATGATATTAAAATAAAAGGGTTTGAAGTTGAATTATATCTACAACCAGCAACACAAGAACATCATTCACAAGGTGTGTACTCGTTAATTAATGATGAATGGTTAGTAAAACCAAAGAAAGAAAAAGTAGAGATAGATAAAGAAACGGTAACCAAAAAATATAACACAATTTTAGGTAATTTAAAAGACATAGAATCTAGTTCTGATAACCAGATAGAACAACTTGATAAGTTAAAAGAAAAACTTAGAAAGATGAGGAAATCTGGACTCCAAACCAAGGGGGAGTTTTCTGTAGAAAATATTGTTTATAAATTATTAAGACGAAATGATATAATGAAAAAAATTAGTGACTTATCTAAAAATATATACGACAAAAAAATGACAATAATCGAAAACCAAGGTAAAGAAGTTAGTGTAAATTTTTTAAAACAATTAGATACTAATGTGACAAATAAATCAGCAAAAAAAGTATTAGCACAGTGGATATCTAAGGGTAAGGGATTAACTAAGGTTAAGTTAAGTACCAGTCAAGTAAAAATGTTAGAGGTTATTAAAAATGGTGGGCCTAGACCAGGTGATTTTTGGGTAAAAAATTAATCTTAAATTAAAACTATTTATATTTAAAAATACTAATGAAAAAAATACTTCTTTTTGTACTGTTATTTACAGTTACTAATTCATATTCACAAGGTTTAATAATAAACGAAATATCAAATGGGACATCTGGGACAAAAGAATTTATTGAATTCCTTGTCGTTGGCTCATCATCACAACCGACTGGTTTAGTAGACATACGAAACTGGGTTTTTGACGACAATAATGGTGATTTTGAAGCATCAATTGGTACTGGCGTGGCAGCTGGTCATTACAGATTCACTAACTCAACACCACCCGTACCAATCGGCTCAATCATAGTCGTATACAATAGTGGTGATATAAATGATAACATGATACCCGATGACCCATTAGATTCAAACAATGATTTCGTTTATGTATTTCCAATAAGTTCGATATATTTAGAAAGATGCACAAGCGCACCATCATCAACTGCTGGTACAACTTACTCTCCATGTACATACATTAGTATTTCAACACAAACTTGGAATTCAATTGGTCTTAGAAACGGTGGAGACGTTACACAAGTAAGAAAACCCGATTATTCTTTTTATCATGGATTTTCTTATGGTGATGTGTTAAATCCATATCCAATATTCCCTATTGAATTTGGGTCTAAACCATCATTTAATGTTATAACTGGTAGTGGAACAATAAAAAACTATTATTTAAATTGTGGAGACTGGACAGAACAAAATAATTACAACAGAGGCGATGCATCTTTTGATACGCCTGGATTACCAAATACAGGTGACAATCAAAATTTAATAACTAATATAAGGGTGGGAGCTTTTGACTATGATAATTTTTCAAAGCCGTCAAATTGTTTAGCTACTATATTAAATGAAAATTCAATAGGGTTTAGGTTTAACAAGGTAAATAAAAATGCAGAAATAACCTGGGACACATTGAAAGAAATTAAATATTATATTTTAGAAAAAAGCAATAATGGTTATCACTTTAACAATATATATCATGGCACTAAAAATAATTATATTGATAAACTAAATTTTCATAATTACTATAGGTTAAAAGTGGTCAATTTTAGCGATGAAATAACCTATAGTAACGTATTATATATAGAAGGTGAAAAAACTTCAGAAATGGCCGTTTATCCAACAATTACGCATAAATATATAAGAGTAGAATCCCAAGTTGATAATGTATTTTTTCATGTGTATTCAGTAACTGGTGTAGAAGTAATCTCCAATAAATTAAATGATAATATAATTAATGTTGAGTCATTACCATATGGGGTTTACTTTCTAAGATTAGAAACAAATCACACCTTTCATATAGTAAAATTCCAAAAAATATAATATATTAATTAAATAAATATAAAAAACATATAAATATTGTGAAAAAATTGATTCGAGAACAGCTACATAATTTAATCGAAGCCATAAATACCATACACTCAATAGAAAGGTTTCATAAAAGACTACAAACACTAGTAGATAATAAAAGTATATCAACCAGAGAGAAAAACAACCTAGAGAAAACCCTAAAATCTGTAAATGATTTTAACTTTGACAGAAATACTTCTTATGCGATTAAATTGGGTTCATTTAACATCAGAAAAGAGTCACCATTTTACAGAATAAATAGAAGAGGTGATAGATACTACAGCGTACCAGACCCAGATGCTCCTGGTGAACGTTCAGAGGGTAATGAATTCTGGTGTGTCGTTAGACATAATAAGATAATAACTATAATGCTCACACATCACTTTCAAGTCACACCATATGCAATGGCTTTAGAACAATTTAAGACAGATATAGGGGTATTGGATATAGATAACTTTATTGAATTAGAGACCAAAAGAAGAGAAATTAAAAAGAAAAAAAGAGAAGAACTTGCAAAAAATAGAGATGAGCTAATAAAAAAGAAAAAAGAATTTAAAACATTTAAATTGTACGACAAATCATTGGTCAAGTATTTTCCATATTACAATAAAATAGTTGACAATAAGGGTAATCGTTTAAAATATTCCGACATAGAAAATAAACTAAAGAAAAGACAAAAAGATTTTATAATGCAATATAACTAAACCCATTAAATATGTTAAGTAAAAAACTAGGTACTGAAAAAATAAAGGACTTTGATAAAAATTTTGATGAACTGTATGATAAATACAAAAAGATGGCTGAGGATTTAGGTAATACAAATAAAATTAAATTCAAGAAAGAAAAAAATAAAATAATTATTTATGTTAATTTGTATTCTTAGAAATTAAATAGTATATTTGTGTTACAAAAAAAATAAATGAAAGAACGACATTTAGAACTATCAAAAAAAATATTTAATTTAGGTGTATCTTTAACAAACGAAGCACTTAAAACAAAAGACGATAATATATCTATACTTGGTAAGATAATGGTAATGTTAAGCGGAATTGTACCAGAAAAAGAAGATTTAATAGATTTCGATTTATTGTGTAGTATGTTTTCAGCTAAAAAATTACTTGAAGAAATACCTAATGAAATTATAATGGATATAATTAATAAATTAAAGGATGGTGGTGATACAAATGAGGGGTTTAATGATTTATTAGACGATTTAACATAATTTTCGTATATTTATTTATAATTAAAAAATATTTAATGGCTAAAGTTAAGATAACAAACAAAGTTTTTAGGTTAAAACATAAAAAAGAAATTACCGCACCTAATGGTGATATGTTAAAATTTAAATCTGGAGAAGAATTCCATATAGTTGCTGATGTCCTATATATGAACGGATATCTAATACCATCTGGGTTGCAGACATTCCTAATAAATTGGGTTACGAACAACAAAATTCTTTTCGTTGAAGACACTAGGATATTCTAAAGAACCAATACGGTTCTTTTTTTTTATATAATAACGTATTTTAAAAAAAATTAATAAAAAATGCAACAGACAAAAGTTTATCATGAAATCGTACAAAAATTAAGAGATTTCTTCCTATCAAAAAATTTCGTAGAAGTTCCATCACAATCAAGAAAATCAATTCTAGCAGCATGTGAGAATCCACATTCAGTAGCCACCTACACTTATGATGGGTTAGTTTGGCCGTTACCTCAAACAGGTCAAATGTGGCTAGAATATGAATTATTAAAAAACCCAGAATGGGAAGGTTGTTTTTGTATATCAACATCATATAGGGATGAAAAAGAGCCAATACCTGGTAGACATGAGAAAATTTTCCCAATGTTTGAGTTTGAATCTAAGGGAGATTTTGAAGTATTGAAAAAACTAAATATAGAATTAGTTGAATATTTAGGATTTGACTCTCCAAAACAAATAGATTATGATGAAACATGTAAAGAGTATGGTGGGGTAGAAATTTTAGAAGATGAACACGAAAACAGAATGTGGAAAGAGTTGGGGCATTCAGTTTCATTAGAGACATTCCCAATTAGAACTTCGCCATTTTGGAATATGAAGTATATAGGTGATGGTAAATTTAATAAATGTGATATCATCTTATTTGGTCAAGAAACTTTTGGCACAGCAGAAAGAAGTTCTAACGTAGAAGAAATGAAGGACTTCTTTTATAATATTATGGATGGAACTTATGCAGATAAATTATTTGAATTATTCGGGAAAGAAAGGGTAGAACAAGAGCTTGAAGACTTCTTTGCTTTAGATTTCTTCCCTAGATTTGGTGGTGGAATCGGACTAACAAGATTAGGAAGAGCATGGCAATTGCTACAAAATAAAATGGAAATTGTATAAATAATCACACATATAGACAAAATGGCATATTTCATTATATTTTTAATGTAAATATGTCATTTTTAATTCATATGGTTTGTTATTTGTTTATATAATTTAGATAACAAAGAATAAAAATAAAAAATATGTTTGAAGATTTTGATGAATTATTTGAAGATTTTTTTAATCAGAGAAAAAATAGAATATCATCTTTTGATGAACTTTTTAATGAAATGTTTATTGAAGACGATAGTGACCTTGGGCTGCCAGATAAGGTTTTAGAAATAACTGAAAACGGAACATCTTTTACCAAAAGCATCTGGAACACACCATTGGGGTACATAGTTAAGGTTGAATTATCCGAAGACAAAGATATGTCTTTAGAAGAAAAATTAAAAGCAGCTATTGAATGTGAAAATTACGAGGAAGCTGCTAAAATAAGAGATGAAATAAAAAAAATTAAAAATGAAAAAGATTAAAGAAATATTATCAAAAGCGTTAAGTGGCTTGAAATCAGTTTATACTCACATGTTTTTCTTGCCAGTATTATTTTTACTATTAGGTGGGTTAATGACCCCAGCATCATCATTTGTTGGTGGTATGTTTTTTGGTGCAACGACATTAGAAACTTTTAAACTTATTTATGACCTAAAGAAAAAGAAATAAATGAAAAATAGTATACTTATAGACTTAGATACCGAAAGAGAAGACTCAATAAGATTAACAAAACCAGAAGATTTAGCATATAAAATACAAAGTGAATCAGATGCTAAGTCAATGGTAATGGAAGACTTAACGACCATTTGCAATGCACTTGGTACGTTAATTAAAATGGGTAATGATTCGGATTTTTTCGATGGAAAGGTTGTTACAAAAATGTGTATAAATTACTTGAAAGAGAATTTTTTACAAGAAGATTAACTTAAATTAAGTTGTTTTATAAATCCTCATAATATTTATTATTATGAGGATTTTTTATTTATTCATATTATGTTTATTACCTTCATTAATTTATAGTTTTATAATTTACGTTAGCGCACCATATAAAACTATAAGTTTTAAGAAAGGTATTAACTACTTATTAGGTGGTTCAGTAGGTACTATCTTTCTGTTAATGTTTTTAAATTCATTCCCCTATTGGAGTGGTATGTCAGTATTAATTTTTAATCCGAATACACACCCATTAGAATATTTACATATTAAGAACTTCATAGAAATAGCATTACTAGAAGAGTCATTAAAACTTTTAGTTTTTATATTAGTAACAAAAATAAAGTATAATAAGGAAACCCCCCACCCAATAGGGGTAATGTTTTATGTTTGCATGGTTTCACTTGGTTTTGCCTTTATTGAAAATATAATATACGGTATAAATTCCGATAACCCAGAAAATGTATTATTATGGAGGTCAATAACTTCGGTAATTGGTCATATGATATTTGGGCTCTTCATGGGTTATTGGATATCTGTAGGTAAATTAGGTATACGATTAAGGAACAGGTCGCTACTGGATATACTTGTTTTGAAAAACATGCATGTAAGGCAAAAATTCTTTGGTTTTATAGCATTAATTTCAGCTACAATAATACACGGTATGTATGATTTAGAGTTAGATATAAATGGTGAAAAAGGGATAGTTACAATATACATAATACTATTAACGTTATCTTTTTTATGTTTCCTATGTTCTATACATGTCAATAATTTATATATACATAGAAATGGTCAAAAAAAGAAAAAAAAGGCGAAAACTAAAGAAAAATAGTAACATTTTAAAAGTGAGTGAAAATTCAAGACTAACTAGATTTATCGATATAGGCGAGAAGGTTAAAAACGGTGAATTAAAATGGCTGTATTATGCGGTAGATAGTAACATAGGTTATCATTTTTATGAAAAAAGATGAAAATATTTTGTTTTTATAAAAAAAGTTTTTATATTTAGGTATTGTTAAATTAAAAAATATTAAAAATGAGATGGACTAAATTTTTTCCAGATGGTAAAGGTGGATTTGAAGCATTTGATTGGGGATTAGAATACGACTTTTTTCAGATAGCCATAAAGGTTGTTCAAACACTTATAATTTTTTGTTTGTTCCCTTTTTTTGTGATACCAGTTCTAGCTATTTTTATACCTAGTGAATCTAAAAGAGTTGACAGAGTAGTAGTACCCATAGTTGGTATTTTTATGTGCGTTTATATGTTAATTGACTTAAATGAGGGATGGTTATTTTGTTATTTGTATCGGGATACCTTTACCAATTTTTATATATATACTCATATTATGTTTGCTTATGTTATTATTTGGTTCATAATATTTTTAGCGATTGAATTTTCAGTAAGGAAAAAGGTTGATGAATCTTTCGATACTTTTGAAGTATCACCTTACAGTGGTTTCGATTTACTAGTAATATGGGGTTTGATGTTTGGTGTCTTTATATTTTGGTTTGAACCTACATTCCATAATTCTATTGCAGAAATGGTCCCTCAAAATTTTTCACCATGTTTTGAAAATATTAAGGTAAAATATTTGAACTAATGATAAAAATGAATATATTTGTAAAAAATAAATAGATGTCAGTTATAAAATTTAAATTGAAAGAAGAACATATAAAACTAATCAAACACATAGTTTTTGAAAAAGAGTCTTTACTCTCCAAACAAATAAAAACTAGCCATGATTTAACACCATGGGGAGGTATTGATTATTATGAAGATATGGGTGTAATACTATATGGAAAACCAGAAAACTTCAACCCATTGGATGGCAATCCATTCGAATGGTCTAGAGCACAAAAAGATGAAATGGATACCCTTTTCGATGAAATGGGATTAGCTATTGAGATTGTGTTAAATACTCAAAAATTTGAACCAGGTTATTATAAAAAAAGGTATCATTTACCAGATTGGAAACGTTATAAATGAAATATTCTATGAAAAAAATGTATTGCGTAATTAAAGAGTTAGTACTAGAAAATGGTGCAAAACAAAATGTAATTTTAGTTAATAGTTTATCAGAAATTATAGAATTTGAAACTTACGATGAAGCTAAAAATTTAGCCAAAATATTTGAAAAAAATTCTGACTCAAATTTAAAATATACTGTAAAAGAAATATGAAATTAATATCTACACATCCAATAAAAAAATCAGACTTAGGGTTCCACGGAAATCTCTTTGGGGGAAAATGTCTTGCGTGGATGGATTCAGCAGCAGCGGCATACGCATCTGAATATTGTGATACCCCACGAATGGTTACAAAGAGTATTGATGAGTGCATATTCCAAAGACCAGGTAGAGAGGGTCAATTAATTAAAATATATGGAGAACCAATAAAAATTGGTACTAGTTCTATAACTTTTAGGTTGGAAGCTAGGAGTCATAATGTCTATAATGGCAATCAAAAATATATACTTACAACCAACATGACATTTGTTAGAATAGATGAACAAGGTGAAGCTATTCCAATAAGTGAAAGAGTTAAAAATAAATTCAGAGATTTTAAATCTGAACAATAACATATAAGTAAAAATTATATTATGAAATTTAAAAACTTGACTGATGAAATCAAAGAAATAATGTACCAGATATATTGGAACAAAGAAATGAAATGGGATGATAGAATGAAATCTTTGATGGATATAACTGGCAAGTCAGAAAGAACCGTTAGAAAATGGTGTACAAAGCTGGGGTTTAAAAATAAAACAGAAAAAGAAAGTGAAGATTTAAAAATTGCAAAAGAACGAGAATTAAACGATAACAAACAATACTATATAATAACATATGCCCAAAACGCCACAAATGTAAACAAAGGGTTTCTTAAAAATATTGAAACATATGCAAACAAATTAGATGCTGAAATTATATGCATCGCAGGTAGATACCACAATCCAACAACACTTAAAAAATCAGAGAAGGTAAAGAATACTGATTATTGGGACCCATCTATACAGAAATACCTTTCATTAAAACGACATGACATACACAAGACCGTATCGATTATGTCTGATGTAAAAATACAAGCAACAGCAGTTACCCCATTAAGTGGGTTAGAGGGTATGTCAAAAGAAAACAGTTGCATATTCGGACATCCCAAAGTTCACATGAAAACCATTCCAGTTCTTGAAGGATATGCGCCAAAGATGATGTTAACAACTGGCTCAATCACTTATCCAAATTATACCGATTCAAAAGCTGGTAAAAAGTCAGAGTTTCATCATCAATATGGTTTTGTAATTGTTGAAATAGAAAATGAAGAAATAACACACATAAGACAAGTAACTGCAAAACAAAGTGGAAACTTCTATGACTTATATTTTAAAGTGTCTAATGGTGTTGTTCAAAATAACGAATCGATTGAAGCTATTGTATTGGGTGATTTACATTATGGTAACGAAGACATCGATGTAATGGATTCTACCCTAGAATTATTAGAAGATTTAAAACCTAAAACTGTTGTACTACATGATGTATTTGATGGTTATTCTATATCTCATCACACTATAAATGACCCATTCAAACAATATGGGTTAGAGATAAACGGAAAGAACAACTTGGAAGATGAAGTTGAATACATGTTAAATAATTTATGGGATTTTACAACATTTGATAACGTAGTCGTAGTTAGGTCAAACCATGATTGTCATTTAGATAAATTTCTATTAAACGACTGGAGAAAATTACCTACAAGTAAGAATTCTGTAACATACATGAAGTATTCTCAAATACTATTAGAACAACATGCCACTAATAACGTTATTGGCGTTATACCTTATTTGATAAACGAGCAGTATCCAAAATATAAATGTTTAGGTTTCGGTGATTCTTACAAAACAAAAGATATTGAATTATCACAACATGGGGATATTGGTACCAATGGTTCAAGGGGGAGTATTAATCAATTTAGAAAACTAAACACAAAAATTATAACCGCACATACACATTCACCTGCTAGATTTGATAATGCTGTTTGTGTGGGTACTTCAACCAAACTAAGACTTTCGTATAACAAGGGAGCGTCTTCTTGGTTAAATAGCCATGCAATCGTCCATAAAGATGGTAAGATACAACAAATACATTTTATGGGTATTAATAAGAATTACACTACTTTGAATTCATAAGATTATGAATTCAAAACGACTTATTATATTTGATTTTGATGGGACCATCGTAGATACTGGTGGCGACATAAACAAATATAAAACTATATATAGAGAAAAAACTGGCTTAAATTGGCAAGGAACCTGGTGGGATAACCCAAAGTCACTTGACTACGATATTTTTAAGTTTAAAAGAATTGAAGCTACGTTTGAATTATACACAAATACCATAAGTGAACCGAATACTATTACTGTTATGTTAACAGGTAGAAAACCTAAATTATCAAATGAAGTTGAAAAAGTTTTAAAAAAACTTGGTATTAATAAATTTAATCACTACCTTTACAACTACGGTAGTAATACTCTTTTAAATAAAAAAGAACAAATACTACAGTTGATTGATAAATATCCAGAAGTTGAAGAACTGGTAATGTATGATGATAGAGAAAATCACCTAAAACCTTTTAACGAGTTTGGTCAAATATTAATCAATAAGAAATCAAACAAAATTAAAAAATTTTATTTATACCAAGTTAAAGATGGAAAAGTTATTAGGGCAACCAACACTTAGTTTTGATGAGTTTATCAAAAGGTTAAATTTATCTTCTAAATTCGATTTTAAAGCACTTAAAATTGTTTTTGATGGATATGGTATAGAAATAAAAAATAGTATACTAATAGGTGATAATTTAGCTCTAACCACGATAGATAAAAAGATTCATTTCAATATATCAAAACTAAATGTCCTAATTAATTATAACAACATCAATGGCGATGATTTATTTTTTTTAATAGCACATGAGTTAAGTCATTATATTAGGATAAAAAAGTATGGTGTTGATTATCATTTAAGTAAGTTGAATGTAAATGACTTCGAGTTTTTTTCAAGTTATTTAATAACCGAAGAGATTAGTTGTGATAGATTTGCTAGTTTGTTTTTTTATGTTTCAAAAGCGTTCAAATATGATGGTCCATTCAATAGGAACTTTAATTTACCCTCAAAATATGAGTTATATAAAAAAAACTTATTTTTCACATACGAAAAGTTTTTGAAATACGATTTTGATTATAACAAAATAATTAATAGTTATTTCATAGCAGTTAAAAGAGATTAGCGCATGGTTAGTTTTTCAGTAAAAAATTATGGTGAATTAATTGATTTTATCGAAGATAATCAAGGTACTTTTTTTGATTTAATATTGCTTTGTATCGAAAAATGTATTGAGGACAATACAGACGATGCAAAAATTTTTGATGCTACTATATTAGAGGAGCAACATGTCATAACTTTTAACTGTCCAAAGAATAATTGGAGTATCTCTTTAAAATCTGGGTTAGAATATTATGAACAAAATCAAGATTACGAAAAATGTTCAAAGATACTTGAACTTAAAAAAATATTGAATATTAAATTTTAAAATTATGCTTAACAAAAAGAAAAAGGTTTCATTAGGTATTATCATTTCAATTGTATTAGTAGTAGGGTCATTCGCTATTTATAATGAAATTAGAATTAATAGGGCTTACTTACAAATGGATGAGTTATCAGAATCACTTAAACGATACGAGGACAATGTGATAACTATGATACATAAAAATAGGGCTGAATTAAAATATATTAGCAATTCATTGGACAAGTTCGTATCTAAGAAAGTTGACAGGAATCCAGTTTATCCAGGTAGAACAAAAAAAACAAAAAAAACAAGTCAAGAAACCAAGGGTAAATTTGTTAAATACATAATAAAAGCTGCTAAGTCAGAATCTAAGATTTACAAAGACATACCGTATCAGATTTACGTTGCACAAGCAGTATTAGAGTCAAACTATGGTCAATCAAACTTAGCTAAAACTGGTAAAAATTTGTATGGTCACAAACACAAAACAAAAAACGGAAAATTTGTAAAATTATATGATGATAAAAGGGACGATAAATTCACGGTGTTCAGAAGTAGATGGGAATCAATAAGAGCACATAGTAAAAAACTAATGGGAATTTATAGACAAAGAATAAATGGAGAGCCAACTCTTGAAAATTGGATTGAAAGTCTTTGCGGTGGAAACACAATTGAAGAAAGTTTAAAGTTCATAGAGAGTGGAAATTCAGTTTATGCCACAAATTGCTACAAGCTTTCTAATGATGATGACATATGTTATGGTGATAAAATAAGGTCAATAATTAAAAAATATAATTTAAAATGAATGAATATAACAAAGAAGGTCAACAACATGGTCCATGGGAAGGGTATTATTTAAATGGTAAATTAAGCTCTAAAGCAAATTATGTTAATGGTAAAAAACATGGTCCATGGGAATGGTATGACTCAAATGGTAAAATACAACAAATAGGATATTATATAAATTAAAATTAAAATTATGACTAGTAACACGCAAAAATTGATTGATATTGCTTTTGAAATAGCATTAACAATGAAACAAAATATTGATTGGGTTGAAAAATCAACAGATGAAGACATAACGCAATGGGTATCCAAACAACTATCAGAATGCGGATATCAAACAATCCCATTGGGGATATCGTATGGAATTTTAAAAAAAAGTGGTAAATAATTTGGGTTTTATTAAAATCCGTTGTATGTTTGCTAACATTATAAATAAATTAAATCGATTAAAAATGAGAAGAAGTTTTAAAATTACCGAAAGTATAACAAACAAAAACAAAACCAAATCTTTTTCACAATACTTGGTAAGCGTTGCTAGAATCCCAATGTTTGAAAGTGCTGAAGCTGAATTAAAATGTGCAATAAAGGCATCAAATGGTGACCAAGATGCGATACAAGAAATGGTTATGAGAAACTTAAGGTTTGTTATTAGTGTCGCCAATAAGTATGAAAATAAAAACGCACCCATTGAAGACTTAGTAAATCAAGGTAATATTGGTTTACAAGAAGCAGCAATGAAGTTTGACCCAAGTAAGGGGTTTAAATTCATTTCTTATGCCGTTTGGTATATCAGAAAAGAAATTATGCAATTCATGTCCAACAATACTCGGTTAATAAGGATACCAGTTAATAGGGTAAACTCTTTAGGTAGATTTTATGAACAAATTGATTTACTTGCTCAAGAGTTAGATAGACTACCAGAAGTAAGTGATTTATATGGAAACCTGGAAGGGTTTGACGATAGAAAAATTGATAGTATACTTGGTGGGTGCGCAATAACCACTTCTTCTTTAGATAGACCTGTTGATATTTCTGATGCACGTGGTGCCACAATGGTTGATTTTTTTGTTTCCGAAGATTCAGATAAATTTGAAGACGAAACAATTAATTCATCTAGACATATTATAATAAACGAAATTTTAGATTTCCTTAAACCAAAAGAAAAAGCCTCAATTATCTATTACTTTGGGTTAAATGGTAATGAACAATTAAGTGCGAAATCAATAAGTAAAAAGGTCGGTTTAACACCAGAGGGTGTTAGGGTAGTAATTAAAAGAGCCTTAAAAAAACTTAAAGAACGCATTAAAACTGAAAAGCTTGGTGAAGAATTGTTTTAAATAAAAACCCTCAATATGAGGGTTTTTTTGTGTTTAATATATATTTATATAATACAAACTTTATAAAGAATGAAAGATAAAATAAAAGAACTACTAAGGGAAACTTTTTTAATAGAAAAAAAAGTAAAGAAAAAGGAAGAAGAAAAAACTAAACCAAAAGTTGATACTTATCCAGATGTCAAAGACGCTTTTAATAAAAATAAAAGAAAAACAACTAAGAAACCATATGTAACACAAGTCAGTGTTATGACAGCAATGGGCATAAAAAACGATAAAAAGGGTATAAACAGAGGTCTATTCAGTAAAAAAGTTAGGAGGTGGAAAGACTCAGAAACTGGTGTTAGGTATCAATTTGACGAGGATGAATTAGCTCAAATAAGAGCAATTTTAGATATATCATAAAAAAAAAGCTGAAGCAATTCAGCTTTTTTTATGTAATAATTTTGATAATTAAAAAATTTTAACTAAATTTGAGTATTGTTAAATTAAAAAATGAAGGAATGAAAAAGTTTAATTTTGAAACGCTGAAACAATTTTCGTTTTCACACTTATTTTTACTTAGGAAGAAAATGAATTATGTATTAACTACATCTGATTTAATTATGGTTTTAAATCCAGATTCTTTAGAACATAAAGAAAAAAGGTTAGAATATGATATCAACTCAAAACACATTGACAAAGCACTTAAATGGTCGGTTGATAGGTCCAAAGAAACCATTTTTACGAGTAGTATCGGTATTGTTAAACACAACTTAAATTAATAAAAGATGAACAAGATAAAAAATAATAAATTAAAAAAAGACTTAAATTCTATTATTGAGAATAATACATTAATTAAATTGGGTGATTGTTCTGGTAATTCCATAGAATTAATTGATAACCCAATAACACACACTTCATATATCTATTACAATAGAAAAGGTGAAAGAGATAATGATTTTAGAATTATTTCTGAATTATTAAACAAAAATAACTCCCAATGAGAATTTTTATTTTTATTATTATAGGCATATTATTTAGTAGAACAATAAGCCAAAGTATAAGAGTTGACAAACCTAGCGAAATTAAATTAGATAAAACTAAAACTAAAACTAAAACTATAGACTGGGTAGAATACGAAAGGAGAGGTGATATATATTTAAACAGAGACAGGTTTATAAATACACCGATAACTGGTACCATGCTAAAAAAATGCGCTAGAACTGTTTATGACTCAATAGATGTGTTTATACCTGTTGAATTAGCACTAGCTCAAGCACAGTGGGAAAGCGGAATGGGATTAAGAGGTAGAACACCTAAAAACAACCCATGTAATTTAGGTGAGTACACCGATAAGACAGTTCTTAGATACACATCCACAACAGAAGGTATGATGGCATATTACTTCTTAATTGCTAGAAACTATTTAGATTATGGCAATAAAACAATATTTGAACTTTTTAAGAATAACATGAGGGATAAAAATGGTTATAGATACGCATCAAGTGATACTTATGGTTCTAGGATAGGTAAACAATACCATTTCATTATTAAATGGATTAATAATTCTGATAAAATAAAA
>Ga0228670_1000506_pt1 | contig 21914 bp, 18 predicted proteins | sample 85DmetaG_FD_182785 | JGI IMG/M metagenome (GOLD analysis project Ga0228670, IMG submission 182785) | Seawater microbial communities from Monterey Bay, California, United States - 85D | ecosystem: Environmental > Aquatic > Marine > Coastal | place: USA: California | collected 2016-10-13
ATCAACGTCATATGCATAGGCGTGAGCATTGGTATATACTAAGTGGAAGTTGTAAAATAGAAATAGAGAAGGATGATATTATACAAACAAATGCAGGTAGAGATCAAACTGTTCTATTGACACAGAACAAAACACATGTTATTAATATATATGACTGGCATCGAGCATACAATCCTTATGACGAACCTTGTCACATATTAGAAGTTCAATACGGTAAAAAATGTATTGAAGAAGATATAGAAAGAAGATAATGTCTAAACTCGATGGCGAAGATGAAATTAGACAACAGTTGAATAGTGTAAGCTCTAGTTTTTGCTTGGCTAAATGGTTGCAAGTAAGTATACATTTACCTGCTGGGCTAACACAAAGTTGTTATCATCCTCCTGTACACAGTATCCCATTATCCGAGCTTGAAAATAATCCACGGGCACTTCATAATACTACACATAAAGTTCTCGAAAGAAAACAAATGTGGGAAGGAAAGCGACCCGCAGGATGCAGTTATTGCTGGAAGATCGAAGATCAAGGAGATCTAAGTGATAGACATTATCGCAGCGGTGAAGCATGGGCACAAACTGGGTTTAGTAAAGTTTTAGAAGGCAGCTGGGACGAAAACATTAATCCTCGCTATGTTGAAGTAAATTTTAACCAAAGTTGTAATTTTAAATGTACCTATTGCAGTCCTCATCTAAGTACCGAATGGGAAAAGGAAATTGACGAATACGGGCCAATTAATATAGGTTATAATAAACATAATGACATTAACGCACTTGTTGATAAAGGACTAATGCCTATTAAAGGAGCTGCAAAAGAAAACCCATATGTAGAAGCATTTTGGAAGTGGTGGCCTGATTTATATAGTGATCTTAAAGTATTCCGCATGACTGGCGGCGAACCCCTTATGGACAAGAATACTTTTAAAGTATTAGATTATGTAAACAAGAATCCTAATCAGGCACTTGAGCTTAGTATTACTAGTAACATGTGTCCTCCTCAACCTAAACTTTTTGATCAGTTTCTAACTAGTATTAAAAATATCGAAAGTGATATTACACAAGAAGTTTATGATGACTGGATTGATCGTGGAATTTTAAAAGAAGTTACTTATTTTGCTGAATCTGATCCAGATGTTGATTGGCAGGATTGGCAAAGAGCTATTGTATTAGATGAATCTACAGTAGACGATCCTACTCTTGATCCAAAAAAACAGCGTATAACACTAGAAGATATTGGACTAGAATTTGACAGTCGAAACAGAACTGAACATGGAGATTTTTTGTATACACTTATTTGGTTTAAACCAAATAAAAATCTAGAATGGAAGTGCTTAGGTGCGCCACCAAGCGATGACGAAGGCAATCAAGGAGTCATGTTAAACGTTCCTAGAATCAAAAACTTTATGCTTTTTGCAAGTATAGATAGTGTAGGGAAACAAGCGGAATATATACGTAACGGACTAGATTGGGAGTTGTTTCAAGACAACGTACTTAGGTTTTTACGCAATACAAAAAACAGTGAGATAACTTTTATCAACACTTTTAATTTTTTAAGTGTTACTAGATTCAAAAGTTTTTTAAAGTATATATTAAAACTTAGAATGAGATTTAGTCAAAATAAATCACACAATCGGATTTGGTTCGATATTCCACAACTTAGGGAACCAATTTGGATGAGCGCATCTCTTACTGCATTTTATCCAGACATGTTAGATATTCTAGACGATTGTGTTAAGTTTATGCAAGAATACGAAGAGACAGATGCTGGATTAGGATTTACTCAGTTTGAAATAGCTAAAGTAAAAAGAAACATCAGTCTTATTAAAAATGCTAAAAACACTATTAGTTTAAACGATTTAAAAAATAGAAAGCTTCAATTTTATAACTACTTTTCACAATTAGATTCTAGACGTGACACAAGTTTTGTTGAATCTTTCCCTGAATTAAGTGCAGTCTGGGAAGACTGTAAAAAGGATAATAAATGAAAGACTATCTTTCTAATGCACAACGTACTAAAGAAAAGCTAAATGACATCAGTCCTAGTATGTGTATGGCTAAGTGGCTACAGGTTAGTTTACACTTACCACAAGGACTTACACAAAGTTGTTATCATCCTCCTACGCATAAAATACCACTTAGTGAATTGAAAAATAATCCTAAGGCACTACATAATACTCAAGAAAAAGCATTACAACGTAAACAAATGATAGAGGGTAAAAGACCAGAAGGGTGTAGTTACTGTTGGAAATTAGAAGATCAAGGAGATCTAAGTGATAGACATTATCGTAGTGGGGAAGAATGGGTAGGAACCGACGGATGGAATGAAGTAATAGAAGGTAGTTGGGACGAAAACATTAATCCACGTTATGTAGAAGTAAATTTCAATCAAGCATGTAATTTTAAATGTACCTATTGCAGTCCTCATCTAAGTACCGAATGGGAAAAGGAAATTGACGAATACGGGCCATTTGAATTAACGGATTTTGTGCATAATGATAAAAACCATTTAGACAAAATAGGACTAATGCCTATCAAAGGAGCTGCAAAAGAAAACCCATATGTAGAAGCATTTTGGAAGTGGTGGCCTGACTTGTACAAAGATTTAAAAATCTTTCGTATGACAGGTGGTGAACCACTAATGGATAAGAATACCTTTAAGGTATTAGATTATGTAAACAAGAATCCTAATCAAGATATTGAAATTAGTATTACTAGTAACATGTGTCCTCCTCAGCCTAAACTTTTTGATAAATTTGTTAAGCATCTTCAAGAGATAGAAACAACAAGAATTTGGGAAGATAAAGACAAAATTAACCCTTATACTAATAACAACTTTTTTGTTGCACCTGCTATCAAACATTTTAATTTGTTTGTTAGTTTTGATAGTGTAGGTGATCAAGCTGAATACATTCGTAGTGGTATGGACTATGACATTGTATTGAAGAATACAAAACGTATACTATCTGAGACTACAGGAACTAGTGTCACTTTTATTAACACATTTAACTTATTGAGTATTCCGAGAATACAACAATACTTACAAATGATATTAGATCTTCGAGTAGAGTTTGGATTTGACAATCAAAATATTGTAAATGATTCTCCCATTGATGAAACAGGAAAACACCGAGGTCCATTTGTGAGATATCAAAGACAACGTATATATTTTGATATACCTTATCTTAGACAGCCTACATGGATGTCTGCACAGAATATATACTATATACCTGAGATAATGAAATATATGGAAGATGCTGTACAGTTTATGGAAAGCAATCGAGCTAAGGAAGATTACGATACAACATTTCATGGATTTTTAGATCATGAAATTGAAAAAGTTAAAAGAGATATTGCGTGGATCAAATCAGGATCGGAATCGATCAGTAAAGACGAATTACAACTTCGAAAGAAACAGTTTTGGGAATATTTTAATCAAATTGATAATAGACGAAATACAAACTTCATTGAAATATTTCCAGAGCTTAGTAATTGGTGGAATGATTGTTATAGATTATCTTAGAAATTAAATAACAGTATTATAGAATAGAGGACAAATAAACATATGCGTAAACATAGCGAATCATTACACGATTATAAAAAACGGATGATTGATAGCATTAGTACCAGTTATTGTGCGGCTAAGTGGTATAATGCTACTATATGGTTAGGTCATGGACAAACTACTAGTTGCCATCACCCGCCAGGACATTGGATACCATTGGATGAACTTGAGAAAGATCATACTGCTATTCATAATACATCTCATAAGAAAAAAATGCGAAAAATGATGCTTGCCGGCGAACGACCTGCTGAGTGTGAATACTGTTGGAAAGTTGAAGACATGGGTAAGGATCACATCAGTGATCGTGTGTTTAAAACTGAAATTTTCAAAGACGAAGATATAACCAAAAGTACAGAGATGCCGTGGGACGACAATGTTATGTTGCGTACACTTGAAATTTCGTTTGATCGTGCTTGTAACTTAAAATGTTCATACTGCAATCCAGCATTTAGTACAGCATGGGTTAAAGATATCAACGACTATGGTGCTTATCAAAATATTCAAAGTGACGGTCGTGGTCATTTCTCAGATACTGCTCCTTGGGCAGAACCGGCAACAAAGAAACAAGAAGACAATCCTTATATTCAAGCATTTCATAAATGGTGGGAGAACGGATTAGCGGATAATCTTGAAGAAATTCGTATTACAGGCGGCGAACCTATTATGCACACAGGTACATGGAAATTGTTCGATTGGTTCGAGCAGAATCCCTATAGAGGTAGACAAATGAGATTTGCTATTAATAGTAACTTGTCGCCACAAACACCTAAGGTACTAGATAAGTTAATTGAAAAGTCGTGGCATGTTCCTAACTTTGAAATCTATACTAGTATGGAAGCAGCAAAGACACAAGCAGAATATATTCGTGATGGACTAGATTATGATTTATGGATGAGTAGTATTCATCGTGTTCTTAAAGAATCAAATGTATCTAAATTACACATGATGATGACAATCAATTCATTATGCTTAACTACTATTACAGAGTTCATGGATGAAATGTTAGACTTACGTGAAACTTATGGTCGTCGTGCTCCTACTATGACACTAAACATTTTACGTTTCCCTAGTTTTCAAAGTTGTGCAATTATTCCAGTAAACATCAAGCGTCACTACAAAGATAAACTACAGTTATGGTTTGACAGCGAACGACCTCAACAGATGTTGAATGATGGTGAACGTGCTAGTATACAGAGGCTTATAGATTATTTGGACATTGTAAAAACTCCTCACAAAAACACAGCAGATATGCCTAAACTATACAACGATTTTAAAACGTTCTTTGCACAGTATGATATACGTAGAAATAAAAACTTTGTAGAAACTTTCTCTGGACCATTTGCTGAATGGTTTGAAAGTATCGATGCTGTTGTGCCAACTCGTAAACAAATCGAAAATAAAGAAACTATCTATGTAAATGAAAGAGCTGGTGATCCAGCTACCACTGAAGAATATACAGGCGGTGATGACGAACACGAAGCAATAGGCGGTTGGGACACAAAAACAGATGCGTTAGGCGGAGTTAAAGTTTGAAAGAAGATAACGGAGTAATTTGTGCTGCCCCTTGGGTACACTTATATATACACCCAGACGGTCAAGTAAATCCTTGTTGTACTGCACAAAGTATTAACTATGGAAATACAAATGAAATGTCTGTACAAGATGCCTGGCGAAGTGATACTGCGAGTAATTTTAGACAGGACCTTCTCGATGGTAAACTACAAGATGCTTGTAAGTTTTGTTATAATCAAGAAAAATTTGGTAATGGAAACAGTCTGAGAACACGTTTGAATAATGATTACGGAGAGCTAATAACTGATAATACAAAACCCGACTTTGCATTAAGATATTTGGATATTCGAAGTAGTAACATGTGTAATATGGCTTGCGTAATGTGTGGACATGCTCTTAGTAGTAGTTGGTACGAAGATGGATCTGCACTAAAATATCAAGTAAAAGAGGGTGCTAGTAAGTTTATTACACTATCTAATAATACAGAGCAAGACATTTTAACAATCATTGATAACAAACTAGAAGTAATTTACTTCGCAGGCGGTGAGCCTTTGATGACACCATATCATTACACATTATTAAATGAAGTAGTACGCCGAGGATTGGCGCCTAATATAAAACTCGAGTATAACACTAACTTGTCAACACTAAAATACAAAAAAATAGATATACTAGACTTATGGAAACAATTTAAATGGGTTAGTATAAGAGCAAGTATCGATGCAGTTGACGACATTGGCGAGTATCAACGCTACGGAAGTAATTGGGAGAAGATTGTAAAAAACTGGCACACAATAAAAAACGAAATGCCAGAAGTACATGTACTTCCACAAATTACAATAACAAATTTAAGCATAAGGAATATACCAAAATTCTTAGATTATCTTGTTGATCAGATGCATGTTGACCCATTTCATTGGCGTGAACCTAAAGGAAGTCAGCAGTTTACATATAATATGGCAGTAGAGCCTCAGAGATTTTCATCTGTTAATTTACCCAAGCCTATTAAAGATATGTACACTGTAGAATTGTCAGAATACAGAGATAACTTAGATATAGCTGATGAAAGAAGAAACGTAGTAGATGCTTGTTTAGAACACATGAACAGTGCAGATCCAGATTTATGGCATTTTAGAAATGGGTTAAAATTTCTATCTAAATTAGACATTAGAAGAAATAACAGTTGGAAAAAACTATGGCCTGAATTTATGGAATACGATATTGACAAAAATTAAACCAAAATGGAACAGCGATGGAAGCTGTGCGGCAGATAGTGAAAACAAAACTTTTTGTATGGCACCGTGGACACACACTTATATCAGTCCACAAGGAGAACGTAGACTGTGTTGTGCTAGTAGAGAAGAACATACGTTTCAAAAACAATATATAGATGCAACCAATGATGAAAAGTATGGTGAAATACGTGAAAGTGAAACAGACGCTGATAAGTTTAATCCACTTACGCTAGAAGAACATTGGAACAGTCAATACATGCGTGATATACGCAAAAAACTAATGGCAGGAGAGCGTATTAGTCAATGTGATGTATGCAATGATGATACATTGTCGCTAAGTTCATATCGTAAATGGTTTACTGGTGTCTTATTCAAAGACAAAATACAAGAAGCATTTGACAACACAGATGACGACGGCTATACAACTATGCCTACTATATCATTTGACTATCGATATAGTAATTTGTGTAACTTTAAATGTCGAATGTGTGGTGAGCAATTGAGCAGTGCATGGGAAGCTGAAAAGAAAAAGAACGATCTTTGGACTCCTGAGAGTCAGCCATTTATGATTCCTGAAGTTAAAAAGAAAATGCAACACTTTCAAAAACAAGTTGCTGAACCTGAATTTAAACAAGCTATTAGTGATGGTATTGTAGAAGAAATATATTGGGTAGGCGGTGAGCCCTTAATGTATGATATGCACTGGTGGGCATTGGAAGAAATGACCACTAACGGTAGTGCTAAAAATTGTTATTTGCGTTATAATAGTAATCTTAGTAGAGTATCATATAAAGGAAAAAACTTATATGATTATCTACCACAGTTTAAAGATTGGCTAATGTGTGCAAGTATTGATGGTACAGGAGATATTGTAGAGTTTATTCGCAAAGGTATTGTATGGGAAGAATGGCTTGATAACTTTAAGCAAGGATTAACACTCCCGGGCGGCAAAGAAAAAATGCGTTTTGATTTAACTATCACTGGACCGGGTATGTTTAGTTTACGTGACTTATTTGATCTAAGTTTAGAATTAGATGTAAGTATGGAAACTAAAATCATGTTTGCATTTCATCCTGACATTGTAATGAGTCCCTTTGCATGGCCGAGGCACATTCTAGATCGTAGACTTGACCAATTACTTGCATATATGGAACCACGTGCTACACAGCGACAAATGACTCTTGTAAATACACTTAGCGAAATGAAAAATCGTCCGACATTTGCTGAACAATTTCCAGACACACATGAACAGCAATTCAAGAACGGTAAAGGCTATCAAGATAGGTTAGATCAAATTAGACAAGAACAGTTTAGACTAAAAGACATTTATCGTGCTGATCCTGAGTTGTATGACTGGTGGTGTAGGTATGAGTAAGAATCTGTGTGCTTTAGCATGGGGACATACTAGTAGCGAGCCCAGTGGGTTTGTTAGAAGCTGTTGTATTGCTAAAGATCTTATTGTACAAGACCAACGTAAAATGAATGTTGCTGATGATAGTATACACGACATTATAAATTCAGAGTTTATGATTCAACTTAGAAAAGATATGTTAGAGGAAAAATATCCTAGTAACTGTAACACTTGTTGGAATGATGAACGTAATGGTAAACAAAGTAAGCGTCTAATATACAATGATATCTTTAAGACTTTTAATATAAATGTAGATTACAATAGTTTACACGTTATACCCAAAGACCTACAAATAAACATTGGTAATGTTTGTAATCTAAAGTGTAGAACTTGTGGCCCAACACACAGTACCAAATGGAATACTGAGTGGAATGATCGTGTTCACAAATTTGATCATCGAGAGATGTCTGTAGACTTTAACAATAAAATTACAAGTAAGATGTGGACTGAGTTAGATGACTGGAGTAAAACAGTACAAAGATTAGAAATAATGGGCGGTGAGCCGTTGTACAGTAAAGACTTTAGAAAACTCGTAAACATGCTAATTGATAATGGAAATAGTAAACACATTAGTCTTAATTTTAGTTCAAACGCTACAGTGTTTGATGAAGATTTTGTAAACAAAATGCTGGACAATTTTGAGACAGTTGGACTTAATATTAGTATAGACGGTATAGGCGATCATTTTGATTATATACGCCATGGAAAAAGTTGGAATCTAGCAGACGCTAATATTAGAAAGTTTAGTGAACTTCAACAAAGTCAGGGAGTACGACTAGGTATTAGTTTTACTGTGACTATTAGTACACTAAACATATACTATCTGCCCAGGATTCACCAATACTTAACACAATTCCCTGACACATATATTTTTAATAACATAGTTTATTATCCTCAACACTACGATATCAGACATATACCACAAGAGTATAAATCAAAAATTTCAAATGAATTAACAGACAAGTCACTTGTTCCTATTGTTAACCATTTACAGCAACAAGGTGACCATCAACAGTTTACTAACTTTGTACAAGAAACTAGAGGAGCAGATCAATACCGTAAAGAATCTTTCATACAAACATTCCCAGAGTTTTATAGTATCATAAAAGAGAGTTATGATGAAAGATAACATGTGTATACTCCCATGGATTCATTTACATGCCTTTGCCAATGGCAAAGTTTATCCCTGTTGTTTAGCATCGTATGATTATAGTGTTGGGGATTCACGTGAGTCTAGCTTTGCAGAAATTTGGAACAGTGAACGTATGAAAGAATTACGTTTAACAATGTTACAAGATAAAAAACATTCTGCATGTAATAAATGTTTTGAAACAGAACGTTTTGGTAGTACTAGTATGCGCCAACATATGAACAATTCATTTAAACATAAATTTTCAAATATCGATTCAACGTTGCCAGACGGTACAGTTGAAAAAGTAGATATGTCGTACATGGATATAAGATTCAGCAATATATGTAATTTTAAGTGTAGAAGCTGCGGTCCAGACTTTAGCAGTATGTGGAAGGACGAATGGGAACAAATGCACCAAGGGTCTTGGCCTCGTATTACAAGAGTAAAAAATACAATTGAAGAAATTTGGGATGACATTGAAACTTGGATAGACACTGTTGAAAAAATTTACTTTGCAGGTGGCGAGCCATTAATAATGGACGAACACTATAGAATTTTACAATATCTTATTGACAATAACAAAACAGATATTGAACTAAGTTATAACAGTAATTTAAGCAAGCTCGTGTATAAACATCACAATGTAATTGATCTATGGAAGAATTTTAAACATGTTAGAGTAGAAGCGAGTTTAGACGGCTACGGTAAGCATGCTGAGTATATTCGACGTGGCACAGTGTGGCAAGATATTGAGAATAATATAGAACATCTTAGATCAACTAGTCCGGAAGTTGATTTTAAAATAAGCTGTACTGTTAGTGCTTATAATGCATTACACTGTATTGATTTCTTTCAATACTGTATTGATAAAAAATGGGTAACAAAACATGATTTTTTTATTAACATTGTACAATTCCCTGAACATCTAAGGGCACAAGTATTGCCTGATTCTGTATTACAGATAGCACTACAGAAGGTAGATAAGTACATACGAGATTATAATATTACAGATGCTCATCTCACACAGTTAGAAGCATATAAGAAATTTCTGTCAGATAAAAAAGTAGATAAGTTTGATTACTTTGTAAGTTGGTCTCGAAAATTGGATGAAATACGATCTGAATCGTTAAACGATATTTTACCAGAGCTTGAGGAATTTTATGAGTAATACATTTTGCCCTTTGTTATTTCAACACTTAGCAACACATCCTCATGGCGGTGTTACTCATTGTTGTATTGCTGATCATAGACAAGCACTCAGTAGTAGTAGAACGGACAACAAGTATTTTAATTTAAATGTTGATACTGTGCATGATACTATGAATAGTGATACATTTAAACAAGCAAGATTACAAGTACTAGAAGGTAAAAAGCCTAAAGCATGTATGCGGTGTTTCAGTGAAGAAGCAAAAGGTATGACTAGTAAACGTTTAGAAGAAATAAAAAACTATCCTGAATATACACTAGATGTAGCAAAACGAAGCACTGATAAACAAGGTTACATACAAGATGTGCAACTAGAATTTGTAGAGCTACGTCTAGGTAATACTTGTAATGTTGCTTGTCGCACATGCAACCCTGCAAGTAGTAGTAAATGGCGTAATGATTATGACAAATTACAAAATAGTTTATCATTCAAACTAACTGATTATAATACAATGCAAGGCTTTCGTTGGCCTGAACGTGAAGAGTTTTGGGAAGATTTACTACAACATTGTGATAATGTAAAAACGTTTTATATTAATGGCGGTGAGCCTATGTTAATCAAACAACACTTTAAGTTCTTAGAACGACTTGTTGAATTAGGCAAAACTGATATTAAGCTATGGTACAATATTAACATGACATTAATGAATGAAAAAGTCATTGAGTTATGGAGAAAATTTGATCATGTGAAGGTTAGTTGTAGTATAGATGACTTGGGCAAGAGAAATGAATATATTAGATATCCTACTAAATGGGACGATGTAATGAAAAATTTCTTGCGTCTTAAACAAGAGGATTTTGAACTAGACGTAACACAAACTGTGAGCTTCATGAACTATAGTACTCTAGGTGACTTTTATGACTTTTTTCACAGAGAACATGGAGTCTGGGTACACCATAACTATGTATACGACCCAGCTATACTAAGTCCGGCAGTATTGCCTAAAGAAAAGAGAGATATTGTACACAAAAAATTACACAACTCTTTTCCAGAGTACAAAGTAAATGAGTTAACAAATATGTTCGGAGGTCCAGACAGACCAGAAAAATGGAAACAGGCTTTAGAATATACTTTTCGGCTTGATAAAATTCGTGGACACAATATACAAGACTTTTTGGAAGAATTCAATGAAAAGTAATAATATTTGGAAAAACATAAATGTACACATTCAATGAACTCCAATATTTAGATTTAGAAGCGAGTAGTTTGTGTAATGCTTTATGTGCTATATGCAACAGAAGATATGCTGGCGGACAAAAAGTTGAAAATATGGTAGAAACATACATTACATTTGATCAGTTCAAAGATTGGTTTACGTCAGACTTTCTAAAAAATCTCAGAGGTATTAGTTTGTGTGGAAACTATGGTGATCCAATGACAAATCCTGAGTTGTTGGACATACTAAGGTACACAAAGGACATTAATCCAGGAATAGAAATCACTATGAATACTAACGCTAGCGGAAGAACTCCTGCCTTCTGGAGAGAGCTAAGTGAGATAATTAATACCAATGGACATTTGACATTTAGTGTCGACGGTTTAAAAAATACAAACTGGATCTATAGAAGAGGGACCAAATGGGATAAGATTATTACAGCAATGGAAAGCTATGCTAGCGGCCCTGGCATTAGCAAATGGGAGTTTTTAGTTTTTAAACACAATCAACATCAGGTTGAAGAAGCTAGACACCTAGCAGAGAAGATAGGTATCAATAAATTTTATGCAAAGGAAGCATTTGGTTTCGAAGACACAATGATTAACAATGATAAAAAGTCTAGTTTTGGTGTATACAATGAACAAAACAATTTTCTATATAGTATTCATGCACCCGACGGACAGTCTTATGATAAAGAAATAATTCAAGACATTGTTCGAGGTAATCAAAATCCAGATACAAAAAACAAACATGTTAAATTTAAATACAATGCATCAGCTCCATTGAATGATTGGGAAGTTAAGTTAGGTAATACTTGTATTGACTGTCAAGTATTTGATAAGCGAAGTGTTTTTGTAACAGCAGAAGGATTGGTATTTCCTTGCTGTATGACAGCAGGAAAGTTATATGCACCCGGTACGCCAGAAGCTGTACAACTTAGAGAATTTGTAAACAGTAGAGGACGTGATAAGATTAGTTTAAATGATAACACACTAGAGTCTATTGTGAATAGTAAAATATTCCAAAATGATTGGCCAGACAATTGGCGAGATAATGATGTTAGAAACAAACGTCTAAGAGTATGTAGCATGTTTTGTGGTAAAGAAACAAATCAAACCTGGGAAAAAATCAGTGAGAGTGTTGATAATCTATATATGCCCCATACAAATACGGATGGGTAGAATTTATATCTGTTAATTGATCTATAGTTATTTCATTAACAGGTTCCCCTAATCGTATACGACCGTATGTATGCTTGGGATCATTGACATCAATATATTCAGACAAATTATTTTCGTCGACCCAGTACTCTGAAAACTTTTTCATTATTGCACTACGTTCTTTGTAGAATTCTTCATTTTGTCGTCCCCGATGTTCTACTGTGAAAGACATACTAGGTAAAATAAACTCTTGTGGACTTACTTTTTTTAATTTGACTAATTCGATATCATTTGTGGTACGACATGTATGAAAGTCTTTCCCTACAGTAGCAAAGTCAATGTATAGTATTCCACTTTGAATAGCTTCAAAATTTGCATAGTCTTCTGTTGTTAAACGATAATGTTCCTGAATTATTCTACTGTCTGCTCTAATAACTGTATGTCGTTCAGGTGAAGTATTAGTGCCACTTTCCATTTTATGAACTAGATAATTTATTCTTTCTAATAGATTATAAAGTTCGATATTTTTTTCACTGCTATTGTTAGCATGACTTGTGTCTTCAAAATATTCATGCAATGCATTTAATTTGGATAACTGTTGATCATTTTCGTCGACTACAATTACAATATCATCTGAGATTGGATATTGAGGCCAGTTTTTTGTGATAGTTTCAATTGTTGCTAACATTTCTTTTTGGTTAACAACTAATTGTTCTTTACTAATTTCTTCATATACATTATATATGATTGATCTTTTGTTGTCAACAGTTTTTGTACGTTCCCACTGATCTAAGAATATATGTGAATATTTGTTATCTACTACATTGAACTTAATAGTTTTTAGAGAATGTGATTGATTATCGAGTATTTCATCAGCACTAATCGTAAGTTGACTAGAACCATTGGGATCAGTATTATCAAACTCTGGTCTTGGCAATTCACTAAATGCTAAGATTATCTGTGTCATAGTATATCCTTTCTAATGCTGTTTTGTAAGGCTTGTATAAATTTGCAATTTGTTTGTTATGATTAACCACTTCGAGACATTCATCTAACAATACTTGTTCGTTGATTAACCTATCTAATTCTTTTATCATTGAATCCATACGTGTGGTATCATCTTGTGCGTCATAACTATGATCTACAATATTATCGTAGAAATTAAATCCAATATTACGAAGGTCCTGAACTTGATGCTGATAACCACATAGCACAAAAGGTTGAGGGAATAGCAAATTTTTTAAAGTTTTTTCAGTAACAAACTTCTTATCTAATCCTCGATAACTGCACTCGCTTACCACTGCAAACTTACTACGTGCAAAGTTATTCGGTTCTATCTCCCACCATTCATAAACATTTTGTGACTTTGAATCCAGTGGATTACTTTCTATCCAATCACTATCGTATATGTATTCGCCTGGGTTGCCTGTTTTCATAGTACAAACACTCGTTTGTGTTGTATACAAATTTCTTAGTTTGTTTCTAAGTGTTACTCTAAAATCACGAGGACGTTGTTGTAAACAGATAAATTCAAAAAGCCAATCTTGTGATGCTCGTTGCTGTGATATCTGACTTACAGCATTTGTGTACATTTTATTCCAATATTGATTCGCGACTTCAACTACAAAATGATCTCTTATTACATTATATTCAGTTACTGAATCAAACCCTGTGTTACCTGTAACATAATAAACTTGTTCTCCGGATATTTGGTTTCTATTTAAAAAATTACAAATGCCTGGATGTAACCATTCTGTTTCAAAACCTTCTATAGAATCATCTATTATTATACTACACTTTTTATTACGTACACTTTGTATTATTTCCAATGGCAATATAATATCATCTAACCAATCAAATAATCCTCTATTAGAACTACTGTATCTACCCGACGGAGAATTTGGATCAGTGTCAGTGATAAAAAATAAAAATTTTTCATCTTGGTCCGTGCGTTGACGTACATACTGTCGATATAGATGTCTTTGATTATAAGCGTCTAAGTTTGTTTTATAAAATTCAACAGGTATCATATGTTATCACTTGTGTACAAATTGTAGTTGTTATTGAGGGCAAATCTATAAGCGTCATGGATTATTTCTTGTTCATTATAACCTGTACTGGTTAAGTTTACAGTACAATCTATTAGTATACTACAATTAAAATGTTGTTGCATTGATTTTATTCCAAGCGGTCTATCTAATATACATCCGGGTAAACTAGCACCTGCATACACAAGTTCTGTTGTGTTGTGTTTTACTAAAAATTCAAACACACTGTCCTTATCCCAATCAATAATACTGTTGGAATGATCATTTGTTGTTATTTCAAGCAACAAGTTAGGACTGCTCCACGGCAAATTAGTAGTCTGCCATTGATTTGTAACTAGATCTTTATGTGTATTATAGCAAGCTAGTACAACAGGTCCTTGCCATCTTTTTATTACATTACTTAATCTATTAACAGTTTGTTCTAGTATGTTTTGAAATCTTGTATGTCCAGGATGATATGTGTCCCACATATCAATAATTATTAGTGCTTTCATTAGGTATCCATTAACTACATACTTATTTATAATAAATAGTAGTTAACATACATAGGGTCTTTATAATTATGAATACAGTAAAACTAATATATGCTTATGGCAATGAAAGTATTTCGCTGGACTATACTTTACGAACAGATTACACTGTGGTAGAAAAATGGTTAAAACTTTGGAAATTTTATAAAGATGCAGGTCATGTAGATTTTAAAATAAACAGTGAGTCTCCAACAACTATTAATTCTTTGGACTACTATCATAATGAAGTGTTTGTTAGATGTCAAAGTTTAGTCAATCAGTACGGTATCGATATTGTAGAAGGATGGGACAAGCCGCCGTATACTCAGGAAATGCTAAATGTGATTCACGACGATTTTGCTGAAAATGTAAATATTGTTAATAGTAATGATGACCCTGAATTTAAAAATATCTTAGTTGAACTAAATCATCAGATACACACACTGGAAGCTGCAATGTCTGGTAATGGACTACACAGCTATATAAGAAGTGTATTAAAACAATGGCATGCAGCGGATGATCCGCAAGATTTAAAATATCTAACCCAAGATGATCAAAGATCAAAACATAATGACTTTACAAAAAGACATTGTCTATTTTTAAGTTATGCCAGTCTAGGTAAAGATTTAGAAATGATACTGCAAGATAAACATTTTCATTTACTTGAAAGACAGGAAATGGTTCCCAAGGAAACGGTAAGCCCATGGTTTGCTATCTGTGTACCACAATCTGACAATATTATCACTGATACAGAACAAGCAGATAAAAGAAGAATTGAATGGATGAATAAACTTGCAAAGGAGCATAATATTGCGCAATACGGTGTAGACGTTAATCATTGGATACACCGTCCTGGACGTCATATTATGGGAATAAATCATAATGGATCTCAAAAGGATAGGCAATGGTTTTTAAAGTATGGACAACAGTGTATACTTGACAAAATAATTTTTGACACTGATATTATTAAAACATCAGTTACATTATCAAATAATACTTATTCTTTCAAATAGTTGTTTCCAACTCATTGACCCATCCTTTATTTTTGCGAGCAAAGTTCATAAAAGCTATCCAGTCGCCTTCGAATCGTTCTTCTATATTTTTATTTGTAATCACGTAGTTTGTTTCTTCTAATTCCAATTTTTTATTTTCTACAATATACTCATATAAATTAGCATCACATTTGATTACATGTTTGTGTTCGCCTATTTGTCTTTGAATCTTTTCTTGAAGATCGATAACTTGACTTAGCATAGGATCAAATTTATCTAACAAGCTATTTGCAACTTCATAAACTTCTTTAAAAAACTTTGCTCTACGGTATTGTCCAATATCTACTAATACTTCTCCGTATACAAATCCTGCTATAAAGTATTGGAATTCTAAATCTGCTGCGTGTTTGCCCCATTTTTGTAGGTGCGGGTAATAAACACTGTCTTCACTATTCAAGAATGTTTCTAGTAAAGCCTCATAGAAATCTTTTTGTTCAATTTTATGATACTTTTCTAAGTAACGACTAAGGAGATGCGTAAATCCGTTTGCTTCGAGTTTATTTGTAAGCCAAGTCCACAGCCAAACTCTACTCATCATTTCTTCTGGCATAGTACGTGTGCCTACAACCATATCTTGCCATTCGTCTACATAGTTACTAAAATAACTTCTGACTTTCTTTGTAATGATTCCATATTTCTCTTTGTATACTGGATCATTCATTTCACTGTTTTGTAGAAGTGCCAATGGATAACTTTCCACAATAAAATCATCTTTAAGTAATTGACAAATGCCTTGTTTCCAACTATCATATGTTTCTTCAGGCAGTCCAACAATCATTTCTGTATTAACATTGATGCCTATTTTACGTGCATCATCTACAATGTTATCCAATTGCGCACCATTTAAGTTTGTGCGTTTAATGGCTTTAAGTACATCAGGATTCATACTTTGTAAGCTGGCAGTAAATCTACGCATCATACCAGCATTTAACAATTTGCTTGCCATCTCTACTGTTGCCTGATTGTTATTTTTATTCCAGTTTGTATCAAATATTTCTGGGAATCCATATTTTTCTTTTGTAGCAATAAGCATATCAGTAATAGCCATATCACGTTCTTTGAATATACCAAAGTTAGCATCTGTATTGTTTATATATTCAATCTTATTATCAGCAAACCACTTGACTTCTGCTTCAATTCTTGTTATATCAAACTTCTTAACTTTACTAAATGTAGTACCTCCCCAATCACAGAACGTACACATGAATGGACATCCTCTGTTAGTTTCAATAATACCGTTCAATGTCATATCATCACGATTACCGTATTTGGCTACAATGTCGTCGAATAATCCAGTTAAGTATGGACTGGGTACATTAGTTAAGTCATTAACTCTAACACTTTTACCTGTTGTAATTCTTTCACCATTGCGGTTAATACTAATACCAGGTACTTTCTCTTCATCTTGTTCGCCTATAAAACTTTTAAGAAGCCCGAGAAAACTAATTTCTCCCTCCTGGTGTATAAGATAATCAATATATGGTTTGTCATTAAAATATGTAATGTCACTGTCTGGAGCGTTTGCGCCTCCTACAATAATCTTACACTCTGGCCAACGTGCTTTAACTTTCTTAGCAAACTCTTCGTTATAGTTAGTATTCCATATGTAACTACTAAGTCCTAGAACAGCAGGATCTTCCATATTATCTACTATTGTATCAAGATCATCTTTAAGAAAGTAAAGTTCTTTCAATTGATAATTTTCTTTTACTACAGGATCATTGGATGCGTAGCACCACACCACACCAACACTGTATGGAAAGTAATAATATTTAGAACCAGGTAGTTCTAAACTCATCTGACTAAGATATACGTTTTTCATATTAAGTATTTATTTCCCTGGAATTTCCATAATGTATAACTGTACAAGTATCACTTTCGAACTTACGCCATGGGTCAACTACAATACTACCGTCTGGAATATCACAGTATAATTTATCTTCTTGTAATTTACCGGTATATTCGTATGTGATACTAGCACTATGCGCAAGCAAAAACACACAAGGACCAGTGGGTTTATAATAGTCGTCTGTTTGCGGATCAACATAATTTATATCATTGATACCCGCTTGTGCTACATAATGACCTACTAGTTTGCTATAACTACCTTCTTGATATGGTACATTTGGTTTGTATGCTTTTCCGTGTATAACTACCGGCATGTGATTTAATTTTGCCAGATGTGCAACAGATCTAGCCATATTTTGTGCTTGAATTTCTCTAGCATTCATAATGCTATCAAATAAGTCGTAGCCTAAGTCTAATTTTTCTGCCATATAACGTAGTGCAATATTATCTCTTGGGTGGCATGCGCCGCCGTCGCCCATTCCTGCTGTCATAAATTGTTTGCCCATAATTCTCATATCACTTTCAGCAAGTGCTTTTGTGACAACATCTACATTAATATTTCCTTGCTTTTCTGCAACATCTTGTATCATATTAACTAACCCTAACTTAGCACTAATAAATGTATTATAAAATACTTTGATACATTCGCACTCGTCCCATGTTCCTATTACGTAGCGTGGATTGTTTTCCATTACAGTGTTATAAAATTTTACAAGTTCTTTTGCATCGCCTGTTTCACTTCCGTCTTGTGTTCCAATTATAACCATTTCTGGATTGACCATATCCCAAGCAACACTTCCCATTGCGATCAAATATGGATTATAAACAAATTTAGTATCAGGAACAAGATCGACAAATTCTCTTCTTGTTGTTCCAGGTAATACTGTACTAATTAGTACCAGTAACTGATCTTTGTTCATATGTTTGTTAGCTTCTGACAGACACTGTTTAACAATATCGTAACTAAAATCTTTTGGAACTAAGTGTGCAGTAGGTGCATCGCCATCATACTTAGGATCATGTGGTGTTGGAACAGCAACAAATACAATATCTTTACCTTGTGTAACTTCTTTAATAGTTTCCACAGTTTTAATAATATCACTATGTCTAGATGCTATATCGTACCCAACTACATGATGACCTTTTTTAGCTATTGCTTCTGCACAAGGCATACCTAACTTTCCAACTCCAATAAATCCTATATTCATATGTTTTATCCTTCATAAAGTACGTAGATAAATATTTATATGAAATTAAGTCTCAGTTATATTTGCGCCAATCCTTCTAAAATTTACCAAAGCTATACAGATCTAAAGCACAGTTACAATATGAGTGTGCATATGGATTTCATGGATGGGCATTTTGTGCCACGATTAGGTGTACATCCAGAAGCAGTTAACGAATTAGATTATGCAGATCATATTGATATACACGCAATGATCACATGTAATAATCCTGCATGGGAAGAAATACTCAATACCAAAGCCAATGTTATATTTGCACACTATGAAAGTTTTCACAGTGATCAACAATGTGTTGACTTTTTAAGTAGAGATGCTAGACTTAAACTAGCATTTAAACCCTATCATACTATAGCACAAATAGATAATATTTGTGATAGATTGATAGTAGACGAATTTTTACTAATGGCATACAACCCTGGAATTAAAGTACAAGATAGTTTTTACAACCTAGATACATTAAGCGATACTCAAAGATCAGTTACAATAGATGGCGGTGTTAAATTAAGTACAGTGAATCTGTTTAAATATGATCCTAAGATTACACTTGTGGCAGGTAGTAAAGTTTTATTTAATGATGATTACGAGGAAAATATGCAGTGCCTAATCTCTTAATAACGTGTAGCGGTCCTGGCACTAGAAGCACAGGATATACCAAGTTTCATAAAGCATTGATACGTGTGGGTAACTGTGCAGTTATAGATCATATTATCAACAGCTATACTGATATAGGTACAATTTATATTACACTGGGCTTTGAAGGTGATCTAATAAAAGAATATATTAAACATGCACAGTATACAAATGTAGAGTTTATTGAAATAAAAGACTGGATGAGCAATCAAATTAAAAGTTTTCAACAGATACCTGAACACGTATTTGATGAACCATTTTATTATAATGCATGTGATAACTGGACAACTGTTGTGCCTAAACCCAATGGAAATACTTATTATACATGCAATCCACAGTTAGAAAGTCATTATGACAGCGATGGCGATAGTGTGTACAGTGGTATTGCATATATTGAAGACAGTCAACAGTATTACCAAATACTACAATCAGCAACAATAACCAGAAACGATTTGTTGTTGTATCAACAGTTGGATAGTTTAAACAGTGTGTTGTTGGACAATTGGTATGATGTTGGCAACGAGCAAAGCTACAAGCAAACACTATTACATCATAATGATAGTTTTAATGTACTTGACAAAACACATCAAGAAGTGTACACAACAAACAACAGAGTAATTAAACTGTTTGAAGATAAGCCAGACATTGATTTTGATAGTGTTAGTTTTCCTCATCCTAGTCCTGTTGAACACAGTGACAATGCACTCAGCTACGAGTTTGTTGATGGCGTAGTAAACCCTACGGATACAAGTTACAAAGTATTGCTGGACAGTTTATGCCAACTGTGGAACTTTAGTATTGCAAACAATCACAGTACCTACAATACAAAACTTTGGCAAGACAAAACATGGAGCAGATTTAATCAACTGATACAACAGCATCCTGAATTCGGCGATACTATTATACTAAATGGCAAAACCTTAGACCCTACTAGGATTATTGAAAATTTGCCATGGCCTAAAATAATAAGCGGTATTCAAGGCCCCACACATGGTGATCTAGTATTGGATAATATTGTTGTTGGAGAAGGTAAGGTTACATATATTGACCATAGACAAGGACGTGTGGATGACATATACTATGACGTTTGTAAGTTCTATCACAGTTTACACCTACACAATATAAATCTTAAATCTGCATGGAGCTTGACACAAAACGATAATGAGTATACAATTAATTTATCGCTGAGCGAATTAGACAAACAAAGAATAAATCAGTTTCATCTCACCGAACTGTACACACATGCACAAGAAAAGATAGAATTGTGTGTTGGGTGTATATGGCTTAGTATGAGTCCACTTAATGTAGACCAGGAACTTAACAAGTTTTTATTCTTATTGTCAATGGAAAAATTAAATGAATTACTTTGATCAAACATGGATTAGTGTTACAGAAGATCTAGCAGATCATCGTAACGAAGCAACAATACTAACTGAAATAAAACGTGCAAGGCGTATTGTTTTTGTTGCCAAAGGTCGTGTAGGGCTAGCAGCTCGTATGTTCATGCAGAGACTGAGTCAACTTGGAATGCATGTTGCACACAGCGAAGACCTATTAGTGCCAGAGCTAAGTGATCAAGACTTGGTAATATTTGTAACTGCTAGTGGCGAAACCACAAGTAGTTTAGCATATCTTGAAATAGCCAAACGCATAGGTGTAAGAACACTAGCAATTACATTTAATGCACAAGGCAGTATCAGCAAGGGTTGCGATGTGGTAGCAGAATATCCACGTCCACGCACACAAGGCTTAATGAAAAGCTATTATGAAATAGGATTCATATATGTGCTAGAACGAATTGTTAGTCAGCTTCCGGCGGATCAATTTGTTCATACAAATTTTGAGTAAACCAATGTTCACTGTTAAAACTTTTGTCACAGATGTATGCATCAAAGTGTGGCTTGTTACCCACATGCAGATGATGAAATTTGCAACCCCAATTGGTAATTTGTTCAGTAGTAAGATCAGTCCAGTCAATACCACTAGTGGTGCCTCTAGCAGTCCAGTAGTGTATTTCGTGTCCTTCATCGTACAGTTTGTTAATTACTGCAATTCTATCCATGTGAGGTTTAGCTCCCTCATAGTCCTTGGCACTCTTTCCCATTACTTTTTTCTCGGTGCAGATAGTGCCGTCAATGTCAATATAAAGTATCATAAATATATTTATTAAGTATGTACTTAACGGAGAAATTAATGAAAATTTTAATATATG
>Ga0228670_1000508_pt1 | contig 21877 bp, 17 predicted proteins | sample 85DmetaG_FD_182785 | JGI IMG/M metagenome (GOLD analysis project Ga0228670, IMG submission 182785) | Seawater microbial communities from Monterey Bay, California, United States - 85D | ecosystem: Environmental > Aquatic > Marine > Coastal | place: USA: California | collected 2016-10-13
GAGATATTCAATGGTCGTATCGATGAAGAGAAATGCAGAATGTATGCCAAATCGTTCTTCAATCCTGCTGAAATTCATTCTTACTACCTATGTGGACCGTCGCAAATGATATTTGCAGTTAGAGATGCATTAAAAGATCTTGAAGTAAGTGAGAGCAGTATAAAGTTTGAATTGTTTACCACAGATGATATGCCTACTAGCCAAAAACATATCGCTGAAATAGCTGAATTGGACAGAGGGAAAATGAGTTCAGTGAAAGTAACCGTAGATGGTGTCTCTTTTGACTTTGATCTTGCTTATGATGGTGAAAATGTGCTAGACGCATCATTAGGTTATGGAGCAGATTTACCATTTGCATGTAAGGGTGGAGTATGTTGTACATGTAAAGCTAAGCTCGTAAAAGGAGAAGTAGTAATGGATGTCAACTATACGCTAGAACCTGATGAAATAGAAGCTGGATATATTCTTACTTGTCAGTCGCATCCGAGAACAGAAACTATAGAAATTGACTTCGATGTCTAGAATGATAAAAATAAGTAAACGTAAACAAGAGATCCTCAATGCTGCGGCTATATTATTCAGATACAAAGGATATTCAGCGACCTCTATGAGAGACCTTGCAGAAAAAGTAGGTTTAGAAGTATCAAGTTTATATAGTCACATCAAATCCAAAGAAGAAATCCTTATTACACTTTGTTTTAATTGTGCTAATCTATACTCACAAGGGCTGAACCAAATAATGGACATGGACACCAGTGCGATGCAAAAATTTGATGCCATTATGGACCTTCATATCAATATTGCAATTGATCATCCTAGTTCGATTACTGTTTTTAATGATGAATGGAAACATCTTGGCGTCGCAGATTTAACTGAATTTCTTAAGGTCAGAAAGAATTATGAAAAAGTTGTGAAGTCAGTGCTGCAAAACGGTATAGATGAAAAAGTATTCAAAGAGTATCCACTAGACATTTTAATGAATACTGTACTTAGTGCTATGAGGTGGATTCATTATAGCAATACTGAGTATAGTAAAGTTGAGCGATCTACCGTGCAGAGTACAGTTAAGAATATTGTGATGAGTGGTATAAAATATTAGTACTCCTCTCAAAAGAAATTAAAGTTTTAAACACAATTAAGGTCCAGAAATTAACACTAATTTACTTTTACGAACATTTGTTCGCTTTTTACTTGATTAGTGGCCTTGATTAGTTTAGTTTTGTAAAATATTTAGGCTATAATGCCAATCAATGCTGAACAATTAAATATGGAGCTTTCATTAGAGCAAAAATTTCAAGAAAAGATAGATAGGGATGAACGCATCGAGCCAAGAGATTGGATGCCCGATAGCTATCGTAAGACACTTGTCCGCCAGATATCTCAACATGCACACTCAGAAATAGTAGGAATGCTACCAGAAGGAAACTGGATCTCTAGAGCTCCTAGTCTCAAAAGAAAACTAGGTCTCATGGCCAAAGTACAAGATGAAGCTGGACATGGTTTATATCTATATTCTGCAGCAGAAACTTTGGGTATAGAGAGAGATACATTGATTGATCAGTTGCACACAGGAAAGGCTAAGTACTCAAGTATATTTAACTACCCTACTCTGACATGGGCAGATATTGGAACTATTGGATGGCTAGTAGATGGTGCTGCGATCATGAATCAAGTACCGTTATGCAGATGCTCATACGGTCCTTATGCAAGAGCTATGGTAAGAGTATGTAAAGAAGAATCGTTTCACCAGAGACAGGGATTCGAAATCTTACTTTCACTATGCCAGGGTAGCCCTGAGCAAAAAGCAATGGCACAAGATGCACTCAATAGATGGTGGTGGCCATCTCTAATGATGTTTGGACCAAGCGATGTAGATTCGCCGCATACGCAGCAATCTATGGCTTGGAATATCAAGAGATTTTCGAATGATGAGCTGCGCCAGCGATTTGTTGATATGACTGTACCCCAAGCAGAACTTCTCGGTATTACTGTTCCTGATCCAGAGCTCAAGTTCAATGAAGCCACTAGTAATTATGACTTCGGAGAAATCGACTGGGATGAATTTTGGCAAGTGGTAAAAGGACATGGCCCATGTAATAAAGATAGAATTGCAGCTAGAGTCAAAGCACACGAAGACGGTGCATGGGTAAGAGAAGCTTCCATGGCATATGCTGAAAAGCAAGAGCAAAGAAAACTGAATCCGATAGAAGTAAAAACTGCGTAACCATGAACAAGAACCTCCCTCTATATGAGATCTTTATCAGATCAAAGAACGGGCTGCATCACAAGCATGTAGGCAGCCTACATGCATCAGACCCGCAGATGGCTATTATGAATGCCCGAGATGTATATACACGCAGACAAGAAGGAATAAGTATTTGGGTAATCGAGTCTAAGGATATCACAGCAAGTAATCCTACGGATAGCGATGCATTCTATGCACCTGCCGAAGATAAGGTATACCGCCACCCTACTTTCTACAAACTTCCAGATGAAGTAAAATATATGTAATGCAATGGTAAACAAAGATCTACTCAACTATACTATTCAGTTAGCAGATGATGTGATGATCCTTGGACATCGGTTGTCTGAATGGACAGGACATGGACCTGTATTAGAACAAGATATAGCGCTAACTAATATCTCTTTAGACTTAATAGGAAAAGCTCGAAATCTATATCAATATGCTGCTAAGCAAGAAGGTAATGGTAAGACCGAGGATGATTATCCTTTTAAAAGAGATGCGCGCGAATGGACTAATGCCCTTCTAGTGGAGCAAAAAAATGGAGACTTTGCTCAGACTATAGTTCGTCAATTTTTATTTGATTGTTATCATTTCTATCATTTAAAAGCGTTAAGCAAATCTACAGATGAACAGATGGCATATATTGGAGCTAAGTCAGTGAAAGAGGCAAAATATCACTTACAATATAGTGCTGAGTGGATGGTAAGATTGGGTGATGGTACAGAAGAAAGTCATAGCCGAATGCAACAGGCTCTAGGAGATAAAATCCACTATTTTGAAGAGTTATTTATACCTACGAAATCCGAAAGTAAGCTGTTGGAAACAGGCATAGCGCCAGACTTGTCTTTGATCAAAGAAAAAGCATATGCTAAGCTCAATGCAGTATTACAGGAATCTACTTTATCTCTTCCGGAAGATATATTTCCTCAGCAAGGAGGACGTAAGGGAAATCACACTGAGTACTTAGGTTTTATCTTAGCTGAGTTACAATATATGCAAAAATCTTATCCTAATTTAACATGGTAATAGATCGAAATCATATTATAGAAATACTCAAAGAGGTAAGTGATCCAGAAATACCGGTGCTTACGATAGAAGATCTCGGCATACTTAGAAATGCTATAGTCGATGACAATGGCAACGTAACTGTTCATATCACTCCAACATATACTGGCTGTCCTGCTATGGATATGATACGCGTCAATATCCTTGCGGCACTTCAAGAGCATGGTATATCTAATGTAGAAGTAATACAATCTCTCAATCCCATATGGACTACAGACTGGATTTCGGAAGATGGTAAACGAAAACTAAAGGAATATGGTATTGCACCTCCAATAGAACAAACTACTGATAAATCATTTATCAAAGGAGAAAAGAAAATAATACCCTGCCCACAATGTGAATCTATTAATACTGAGTTGATTAGTCTGTTTGGCTCGACCGCTTGTAAAGCATTTTACAAGTGCTTGGATTGCAAAGAGCCTTTCGACTACTTTAAATGCCACTAATTACTTTGAATAAAAAATAGCTACCGCTCTAAGTTAGCCATCATCGTTACAAAACTACGTAATGAAGATATTATAGCTAAAAAAATATAAGAAAAACTCTTATCTAAAGCTTAATTTTAGCAATCTAATCGCATTCAGTATTTATCATTTAAGTGTGAATCTTGAAAAGATAGAAAAGGCTTATTCGTCTTTGCTCAAATGAAGTCACTATATAACATATCAGATAAATCATACTCGTCGAAAATCATATTATTCGGTGAGTACTCTGTAATGCACGGTGGAGAGATATTAGCTACACCTATTAACCAATACTCAGCTAGATGGAAAAAAAATAAACCTACCTCAAATCTAACTAAAGGCTTACAGCCCATTTTAGAATACCTCAATTATACTAATAATACTAAAGTAGATCTCAAAGCTTTTGCCCAAGCCATCAGCAATGGTATGTACTTGCATAGTAACATTCCTTTAGGATATGGACTAGGTAGTAGTGGAGCGATTACAGCTGCGATATACGATCTATTCGTTCAAGATGAAAAGAAGACTTCTGACACTTCCCTTCTCAAAGAAGATCTGTTAGACATAGAATCTTGTTTTCATGGGGTGAGCTCAGGTATAGATCCGTTAGTAATATATCTCAATCAATCTATACATATCGATGAAGGTGTAATACATATTTTAGAAGACAATATTGATCTTAGCCATTACTTCTTGATCGACACTGGTATTTCTAGAAAGACATCGCCTTTTGTAAAACAATATATCGATAAGGCTCAGGATGAATCATATTTATCGTCTATAGTTCGTTACAAGAAAATGTGTTCTGCCGCTATTGAAGCTCAAATGAATGATAATCAAGCATCACTTTGTGCTGCAATATCAGATATTAGCCATTGGCAATATCAATACCTTGATTTTGCCATACTGGATGACTATCGTGATTTATGGAAAGATTCTTTGGATAGAGATAACCTTTCTATAAAACTTTGTGGTGCTGGCGGAGGAGGTTTTTTATTGGGGTATGCGGAAGATGTAGATAAGGCCATAACGGAGTATAATGAATATAAATTAATAAGGTTGTAGTTGATGTTATAAGATAACTATTCTTATTATTTGATAGTAAAATTGAATGTTTAATAAATTAAATATATGTTCATAAGACTACTTTCCTAATATTTTTAATATCACACTCATGTGTTTATATTTTGGTTTAAAAAATCTTTCTAGACGTCATCCTTATTTTCGCGAAAGACTATACTCTATGACTTTCGCTCTGAATTGGTGAGTATCATTTACTGAAAATAAAAATATGAAAGATCGATTTATCGAAGTTTTACTTTTTTCTTCGAAAGCTATGCCTTGTGTCATTTACGGTAATAATTGACTTTAATCTACTTCCATTACTCCGTAGTCTTTTCCTTCTTTTTGAGAATTCACAAAAATATTGCCTACGACTTGTATTGATTGTTTTAGTGGTCTATAGGTCATCCCTAATATCTTCCTAGACTTAACATTATCATAGTGGGTCTCTTCTGCGGTACTTTTAGCTGATGCGGCAGTGAGTAGAAGTGATGTTCCTGTAAGCATAGATCTTAGCCATTCTAGCCTCCAGGCTATATTTCTTAAGAATGGCGTGAGCGCTCTGGAAGGAACTTTAACTCCAATGGCTTCGGCGATCCATTGGAATGCAGTTTTATATGATATGGTCTCTGCAGATAAAACAAATCGCTCACCATTAAAGTCTGAATTCATGGCCATAAGAGCCGCAGCTGATACATCTCTGACATCAACATAACCATTGGTTCCCATTGGATAATAAGGTATGCCTTTGGCCATTTGGCTCCATATACGTGAGGATGACTCTGTCCAGTTAGAAGCTCCTATAACGAAGGATGGATTGAGTATGACCAGACTGAGGCCTTCTGCGTATCCACGCCAAGCTTCTTTCTCTGACTTATACTTACTGATGGCATAATCTGTAGTCTGTACACTATGATCCCATTCAGTATTTTCACTCCTCACAATTGACTTCTCGGTCTTGCCTAATGCGGCGACCGAGCTGATATATACAAATCTCCTAACACCATAATCTAAGGCAACGTTGACCATATTTGCTGTGCCGCCCACATTGACATCATTCATCAGATCATTTTTTTTTGGATCGTAACTCACAACGGCTGCCGCATGTATAACGACTTCTATACCTTCAAAACAGTTCTGTAGAGATACTATATCAGTTACATCCGCTTCTAGCCAATGGAGTTTATCGGCTATACCTGGCAATAGATCCATCTTGGAGGATGGTCTCTTCGTAGCGCATATGTTATGATATCCCTCTTTCCATAGACGCCGTGCTATGTGCGAGCCGATTAATCCCGTAGCCCCCGTAATCAGTATTTTTGATTTCTTGTTGATCATCCTTTACAATATTTGCCAGCTATCGTGGATCGATTGGCTCCAGTTACACTTGGTATAGTACTAGGTATATCCATAGCAAATAAGTATCCCATTAAAGCTGTCATAGTCGCCTCTTTATAATCAATAACAGTTTTTTCTGGAATAAAGATTTGGATACCTATTGTAGATAGCTGTTTTTCTATACAAGATATTAAATAGGTATTATGCGTTCCTCCACCGGTAATCATTATTTTTTCTGGCAAAACGATAGAGAATTTTTGGATATCTTTTTTGATCTGAGTCGCAATGTGATTGCATGCAGTGTTCAGTGCATCTTTAGGGTCTACTTTAAGATTTGAAATAATAGGTAAGTATTCTTCTCTAATCCAATTGTTGTCAAGTGACTTCGGTATATCATGGGCTAAATACTCCAAAGCATCCCATGACGCAGCCAAACCTTCATTATACTGACCTTTCTTTGCCCACTCTCCATTTTCATCATACTCAGCTCCCAAAATCATTGCTTGATCATTGAGCACTTGATTGCATGGAATAGTGTCCCAAGCAATAATCGTATCCTCAGTATGAATACTAATATTGGCTATACCTCCTAGATTGATAAATGACTTGAACTCTGGGTAAAGTAATTTTTCAGCTATAGGTATAATAGGTGCGCCTTGACCTCCTAGGGTAATATCTTGAATCCTAAAATCCGCCACTGTATCAACGCCTGTAAGTGCGGCAATTACTCCAGGATCACCTATCTGGACACTGATACCTTCATCTGGGCGATGATCCAAAGTATGTCCATGAGACGCTATAAGGTCGACATCTACACCGAATATTTGTATAAAATCTTTAACCATCATAGAAATACAATATGAGTAATCCGCTTCAAAAGAAAAATAATCAGACATACTAAAATTTAGAGCATTACTGAGATGGTCAATCCACTCTGGTTCATATTCGATAGTATCGGCTACAATAATTTCATATGTAATAATACCATCTACCAATGGGGTAAACTTACAGATACAGATATCCATGCCGTCCAATGAACTGCCTGACATCATACCTACCACTGTTAGTGGTGTAAGCCTTTCCTCCATGCTCAATACTATTAAATTAGCTAAATCAGTAAATGATCTGCCAAATTAGAACATTTAGATCTGATACACTCTAAAACTTAGAGGCAATTACTATCCCTATCGTAGTATTCAATTTATGTTATGTCATATCAGAAACGAAATCATGTGGGATAAACTGCATTAGTTAATGATCACCTTACCAATATATGTATCATTACCATGAGTGAGATGTATAATATATAGACCTTTAGCGAGTTTAGAAAGGTCTATTTTATTAGAAGCTTGTAGAGGCTTTTTATCATATACTCTTCTGCCAGTCATATCGGTAACTATCACTGCAGTCTCCTCATTATAATGTAGCTGCAAATCTAAATATATCTCTCCTGCTGAAGGGTTAGGGTATAACTGTATGGCATTTTAGTCTTCAATATTTTTATTTGACACCACTACTACTTTAGCCAATATTTCTTTACGTTCGCTAGCACATAGGTCGTCTGCTGTTGTGATCTTCCAATCATAGAAATAATAGTAGTATTCACCCCCAAATGGAGAATCTTTAAGAGACACTACATCATCAATCATGTATGGGTAATTTACATCTTCACTACTCCTTTGAAGTCTTGGATCACCAGCCCCTAAGTTCTCTAAATTGACTGCATCATCAGTACTAATACGAAGGTTATTACCAGACGGAATTTTCATGCCCACGAATACTTGACTCTTACCTTCTTGTATTTCCACTAATTGAGAAACCAAAACATTATCCCCTTGATCAAGTATTGTTATTCTTCTTTCTGCAGCTACATCTGTATAGACAGTTACTGAATCTAATGTAAACTCTTCCAAGGCATCAAATGTAATCGAGCGGCTAATCCCTGGCACCGAAGAATAAGGTGTACCACTATGCTCTATCATCCCTACTGATTCTTTCATCCCAAATACACCTGCACGATCTTCAACGTAGAAATAAGTATCTACATCTAGTACTGGTGTAGTAAACATGTTACCAAAACCTACTGGACTTGAAGATAGCTCCTCATCGTACCATGCGAGATTATCTCCTTCCGCTTCCAAAACACCTGAATTCCCTATCAATAATTCTTGAATTTCCTCAGCCACGGGTATGCCAGGAGTCACGGACACGATCACTTCTATTTCATTGGATATGTAGTTATCGCAAGCACCTTCTACGACTACGGTATAAATCCCTGCAGCTGACACTATGGTAGATAATCCTGTGTCCCCATTTGACCAAGTGTATCCTAAAGCACCCACCTCTTCAGATAATGTCAATGTGACCGTCTCTCCATTGCATATATTAGTTTCTTCAGCACTTATCGTAGGTGTAAGTTGAGGATTGACAAGGACATTTACTCCTTGAGAAAAACCAAGACATCCATTATCATCTGTAATTTTAAGGCTATATACACCCGCTTCTGTCACTAGTATAGATTGTCCAATAGATCCATTGGACCATTCATAATTTTGGTAACCATCTGGAGCAGAGATTAAAAGTGACTCTCCATCGCAAACCGTTATAGTTCCTGATTCACTTAGTGTAGGTGAAGCAGCTAGACATACCCCTTCTTCTATGATAAGTGATGCATTGATAGGAATATCATACTCCGTTTGCATCTGACCAGATGGCCATGATATCACCATAGAGTCTATTTCTGTAGCTGATCCTATACCGAAGTATTGTTTAAGTGCATTAGAGATCCCATAACTTTCACCAGATCTTACTTCGCGGATCTGTATACCCCATGCACCATATATAGAAATGCGTGCTCCAATCGCATTTCTATTACTTTCTATACCTACAAGCGACACTGAAAGGTGATTATTATTATTTCCTTCATTGATCCAAACGATATCATCGATTGTACTGGGATTAGTATAGATATTAGCATATCCTCCGTAAATATCGACAAATCCATCGTCATTAAGATCACCTAATGCGTATGACTCCATCTCTTGACCATCAAAAATATCGGTTAATTCCGTAAAGGTCAAATCCCCATTGTTGATAAAAACTTGTCCTTTATTACCGGATGTCAATATATCTACCCACCCATCGTTATCAAAATCTCTCATCACTCCTTGTATAGGAAATGAAATATTAACTAGTCCAGTGTTTTCTACTTCGTTGAAATATCCATTACCATCATTGATAAAAAGTTGACTATCATAATCATGATTGGTCAAAAAGCAATCTAAATGACCATCATTGTTCACATCTTGGAAATCTGAAGTCCATGACTGATATCCGACTCTGAGTCCACGTGCTTCACCTTCTTCATTAAAATTTCCATTGCCATCATTGATCCAAAGAGTATTCAACCTACGAGTATCTGTCAAATCTGTAGTACCTAATCTACATTTGGCGATATACAGGTCCACGTCTCCATCCGAATCTATATCTGCCCATATACTGCCATAGTTACCTGATGCAACTTCACCAGAACTACCATCGACTGACATATCAATCCATATATCTCTTTCAACAAAATTACCTGTACCATCGTTGCCCCACACCTTACTCTCTCCGTCATCATGACAAGCGAATATATCAACAAAACCATCGTTATCAATATCAACAAAATTTGACCCTTGTACAAAAATAGATGATCCATTAGGTAACATAGATAATGAGAAATCTGTACCGCTATCATTAGCTGTAGAAAGTCTAATGTCATCATAAGATCCTGATACGAGAAACTCATTAAAACCATTATTATCTATATCTGCGATACACATGCTCCATCTACTATTTCCACCCATATTACCAAAACTCTTCGTCGTAAACATTTCATTCGGTCCATTTTGATATTCGATATGCAGTTCATAACCTTGATTCATACGAATAATGTCATCCTTGTTATCACCATTCATATCAGCGATACCAATTGCCACACCACTATGAAAGTCAGATTCTGTAAGTCGATCATTTCTATTAGTAAATGAAACTTGAGCCTGAGATAATTGCGCAACGAAACCTATTAAGAGTAAAAGTAGAATTCTGATTTTCATCGAAAAATGCTTTGAATTAATAATGACATTGAATTTGAATAATCTAAAGTAACCAATTGTTAGCTAATCATTTACTGCAGAGTATCCAAATGCTCTAATCCATATACGAATTAAAGAAAATAACTGTTGTATAATGACTAAAGCCAATACACTAAACCACGTCTTAGCCCCCCAATCATAAACCACTAAAGTGTATAACCAAGTAATAATGACATGTAACAGTATCAATCCGCACCCTACTATATAGTATCGTGCGAAATTAGATATCAAAAGTCTCCATCCTGCCTTCATAGACACGAGCAACCGATTTTTATCTACTATATGATATCGACTCATTACACTCCATAGCCATATTACAATTAGAAATAAAGCACTCAATATTACTAAACCTATAACAGTGAATATAAATGTCTTCTCAGAATGAAAAGTTTCTAACGGATCACCAATTAACATAAAGAAAGGAACCCAAATAATAGCAAGTACAACTATCTTTAAAATCAATGAAATGAGAACGACTTTCAGGAATTTAAAGAAATATATATTAGCATTCTGGAAGTATTTAAAAATAGAATAATAACCGTTCCTGATATTACTTAATAGACCAGCATGTAGAAAAATACTTAACATTAAAAACAATACAACCATTGATGCGAATCGACTTTGAATATGCTCGATGATCACCGGAAATTTATTGATCATATCTGAGAAAATAGACCTATCAAATCCATTGGCTAAACGATCTAGTTCTAAAGAACTACCTATCGCTCCATTAAATTGTCTGTACGCTATCACAGCTACTATACTTCCTAGCACTAATTGTACACCGTATATAAGCAATATAGATTTCCATTGCTTCGTAGCTTTTGATGATATGTCTATTATCTCATTCCACATATTACATCATAAAACTTGTCCACTGACTAACAGCCTGTAACCAATGGCCCAGTTTGGCAGCATACTTGTAAAGTGGCTTTTTATTTGGATCGAGCGTAATACTATTATTATTTAGATTAAGATCTAAATATATTTTTTGCTCAGAATCTATATGTGCAGATATTACTTCTTTTGATGAGCTAAAAGTATGTTTAAAATATTTTTCACTTCCTTTCCAATTTACAGTCTTACTACTACCGTCTTTGAACATAATAAGTACCTCTGTACCTATTTCAAAATTTCCTTCCCTAATCGCTTCAATTGTCTTTGTAGAATTATTAATATCTACCATTTTAAAATTGACAGAACTTGTAGCATGCAATACTTGATCGAGATACTTATCTGACTCAAAATTGCTTGTATTTTTCTCCAGTACTTCTTTGATTATTTTTCGAAGATCAGCCTCTTTGGGATGTGTAAATTTATGTCTTTCGAAATAAGTTTTTATAATTTCATCCATGATGTCAATACCAATAATTCTCTCCATCGTCTTGAATGCCGTAGCCGTTTTTGCATATATCAAAGGTTTAAATCCTCCATCAAATTCCCAACCTGGTCTCGCTATCTTTCCTAAGTTTGGATTTTCCATACTTACGTATTCATTACGAGACTGTTGTGCATTGCCAGATCTTGCGCCTAAAACATCAAATAATGAACTCTGATTTCCATAGTAGTGATCCAGTATACGATCTTCAAAGTATGTAACAAATCCTTCGTCTAGCCATGCCTCTTCTTTCTCGTTGGACGCTAGCGAAGCCATGAAGTACATATGCGTAAACTCGTGTATCACCAGTGATTCAACACTACGTACACTCCTGGGAATACCATAAGCCGTAGCTCCAGTAATCATCATTGGATACTCCATAAATCCACTATTAAGTGTATGCGTCGGTGGATCAACTACTGTAATTTTTGGGTATGGATATTTGCCTACATGCTTCTCTAAATATTCTAGACTTTGCTTTATCGCTTTGAGATATCTATCTGCAAATGCACAATGTTCTGGCACCATTAATATCTCTATGTCAGTATCTCCATAGGTAGAAGTATATGTCTCATACTCTGGATAGGCTACCCAGCCAAAATCAATCAGATCATGAGCTTGAAATCTTACTAATTGTTCACCTATTGTACCTAGAACTTTACCACTAAAAGTCTTGCATCCTGAACCTCCGATCACCAAATGGTCAGAGGCATATATCTCTACATTATAATCGCCAAAGTCCGAAAAAAATTCTGTGCCTGGCATAAATTGATGACTATTCCATCCCCAATTACCATCTACTTTTGGTTCATAGACACATACCTGAGGAAACCAATGTACGAATAAGAAAAAATCTCTAGGTCCATAACCTGACCTTACTATCGTTCGAGGAAGCTTTACATCAAAATTCATATCTAACTCGATTACTTCACCAGGCAGCAATGGCATTTCTAAAGGTATAGATAGCACAGTTTCATCTAATGCATTTCCATCATTAGGCTGAATATATTCTTGATTTTGAACAAGATCATTTCCATTTCTATCAATAGCTTGAGTTACTTCTATGTGCCCCCACTCTTTCTCATTACGATTATTGAGATCTTGGCCAAACATTTTTCTAGTATTCTTGAGATAGGTTGACTTAAAATCTTTAAATGCATTCATATACATATAAAACCTCAATTCCCTTAGCGTATCTGGAGAAGTATTTTTCCAATTTAATTTCTGAATACATGAAGCACTTTTACCCTTATGATCAAGATGAACTTCTATATCATAGTTAGCAATCTTTAGAGATTGCGATTGATTATAACTTGTATTACATTGGGTAAATACACAAGTATTCACAACCATGATGGTCATGAATACTAACAATGAATTTCGAAGCCATTTCCCAACCATCTATATTCGACTACTAAGTATATTTTATCCTTTTGGTCTTACTAATTTCAACTCATCGATGAGTCTGGTTGCTCCAGCATACTTATCTACTATAAATAGAATATATCTTGCATCTACCATGATATTACGGCAGATACTTACGTCGTAATTTATATCACTCATAGTACCTTCCCATACCCTATCAAAGTTGAGTCCAATTAGATTTCCATATGCATCTATAGCGGGACTACCAGAATTGCCTCCAGTCGTATGATTAGATCCTAAGAAGCACACAGGAACTTTGCCTGTCTTATCAGTATAATGTCCGTAATCTTTGATCTCGTGCAGATCGAGTAATTTCTGATTTACATCAAATTCGTAATCACCAGGCACATACTTTTCTACTATACCATCTAGATATGTAATTGGTTTATACACCAAAGCATCTCTTGGCTCATATCCTTCTACATTACCATAAGCGACACGCATAGTACTATTAGCATCAGGAAAGAATCTCTTACTTGTAAATGTCTCAATCTGCGCTTTCATATATATACGCTGTAACGAATCGATTTTCGTTTTGTTTGCATTGTAAGGAGCCGATACTCTTTCATTATATAGGGTTGACCATTCTTTGTACAATTTGTGTACAAGATCATTCTTAATTCCCTCTACTGCTCTTGCTGCTGGCATACTTAGGATCGCCATTATTTTATCCTTATTAACAAATACAGAATTGCTAAAAATATTGTCAGTAAGTTCTCCAATGGTATTAGTTGCTTTGGCATTTTTAACCGTCATTGGTTGATATCTTTCGTCTACATTATCAGCGTACATAGTTACTAACTCAGCAAATACATCATGATCTATTTCAGAGATATAATCCTTGTAAAATTCATCTAGAAAGGGCATCAATCTTGTTTTGAATCCGTTATATCCTTCTTCGCCTCCAGACTCAAAAGCTTTTACTAATCTATCCGTTACTCCTACTGTACGAAGAAGCTCAATATTACGACTCATCACTTCACTATAGTAATCTCTAGTATATGCAAGATCGACATTAGCGACATACATTTTTTCAAACTCTGGAAGTATGTTTTTGTATTTATCTGCTGTTCTACTCTGGAAGTCAGCTTCTAGTTTTTTCTTTTTTGCTACTGCTCCAGATTTTTCCAACCCTTGGCTTTCACCAATCCACTTTTTCCAGTAGTTCGCTGTTCTCGCAAATTTTGATGAGTATTTTAATCTAATTTCTTCATCTGCTCTCATGTACTTATCTATAATCGCTAATGCATTTTCTCTGATGCTGATTTTTGCAGGATTAAGCTTTTCTAAGATCTCTTCCACTGCTGGCGATGGTAGATACTGATTTGTGCGACCTGGAAATCCAAATACCATAGTAAAATCACCTTCTTCTACTCCGTCTAATGATATAGGAAGAAAGTGCTTAGGTCTATATGGTATATTATCTTCTGAGTAATTAGCTGGTTTATTATCAGAGCTCGCATATACTCTGAATAAAGAAAAATCTCCAGTATGACGAGGCCATACCCAGTTATCCGTATCTGCACCAAACTTACCAATAGACTCAGGTGGCGCACCTACAAGTCTCACATCATTGTATACCGTAGTTACGAATGCGAAGTATTGATTGCCATTATAAAAAGGTCTTAGTAATAACTCTTGGAACTCTCCCATTTCATAATTAGCCTTGATCAGTTGTAAATTAATATCTATAGTCGATTGACGAGTCTTAGCATTCATATCATCAGTTACGCCTATCATTGCAGTCTCTGTCACATCATCTATTCTATCTATAAATCTTACAAATAGACCTGGATTAGCTTTCTCTTCAGTATGTGATTTCGCCCAAAAACCATCTCTGAGGTAGTTGTCTTCTAATGTAGAATGCGATTGTATATTACTGTAACCACAATGATGATTAGTTAGTATCAGTCCTGAGCCGGAGATCAATTCTCCTGTACAGAATCCTCCAAAGTGCACGACGGCATCTTTCAATGATCCTTGGTTTACACTGTAGATGTCTTCAGCCGAAAGCTTCATACCCATACTTTGCATTTCACCCTCGTTGAGTGATTTGATGAGTTGAGGTAACCACATGCCCCCTCCAGCAAATAAGCCTACATTGACAAAGGCAACAAGAAATGCCACTTTGATAGTCCTTACTATTTTCATTGCGATAGATTTGTATTGAATTATTTAAGTAGTCGTAAAATAAGAAATATGCGCTATGATAGAAATATATAAGCAGTAAATAGTCAAAGGATATGAAAAAATAGTAAAGAAATAAACATTAAAAGCTCGTCCAAAGTTAGATTATACGATTCAAATAAATCATCATTTGTAAGAAGAGCGATGTTATTTTATCATTCACTATTTCACCTTGGAACAGTATCTGTATTTAATTAACTTGCAACACCAATTGATCACTTGTCTCAACTAGATACATGGAAAAGAAGAAAACCGCCGTAGATAAGAAAATCCTGAAAAGTGCATTTGAACTTATGTGTACTGCCAAAACGATGGCCGAAATCTATGAAAAGAACTTCAAGCATGTAAGTAAATACGTCCACGCTACGTCTAGAGGACATGAAGCGATACAGATTGCCGCAGGTATGCAATTACTACCTCAAGACTTTGTAGCTCCTTACTATAGAGATGACGCAATGCTACTCTCTATAGGTATGACGCCTTATGATCTTATGCTACAGCTTCTCGCTAAGCGCGAAGACCCTTTTAGTGGCGGTAGATCATATTACTCCCATCCAAGTCTTAGAGATGATGATAAGCCAAAAATCCCTCATCAGTCCTCTGCAACAGGTATGCAGACGATCCCAGCTACAGGAGTGGCAATGGGCTTACAATACAAGGAACTTACTAAAATCAACAAAGACAAAGCAAAGAAAGGCATATCAGTATGCTCAATAGGTGATGCGTCGATGACAGAGGGAGAAATTTCGGAAGCGATGCAGATGGCAGCACTCAAGCAACTACCAATCATATATCTAGTACAGGATAATGGCTGGGATATCTCGGCAAATGCAGAAGAAACTAGAGCAATGAATGCGGCAGAATATGCCAAAGGTTTTCCAGGTATCGAAGTAAGATCTATCAATGGTAGCGACTTTTCTAAATGTTATAACACATTAAATGAAGTGATTGATCTTGTCCGCAAAGAAAGAAGACCATTCCTCATACATGCAACGGTACCTTTGCTCAATCACCACACGTCTGGTGTACGTATGGAATGGTATCGAGATGATCTTGAAGAGCATGCAACTAGAGATACATATCCTGTACTCCGAAAACAACTGGTTAAATCAGGGCTGACTGAGAAAAAAATAAAAGAAATAGAAGCATCTATAAATGAGCAAGTTCAAGCTGAATACGAAAAAGCGAATCAAGCTAAAGACCCTCGTCCAGAAGATCTATATACTAATGACTTTGCTCCGACACCAATCACCATAGAAACGGGAGATAGATCACCCGCCAATGGAGAAGAAAAAGTAATGGTAGACTGTGCACTATTAGCAGTGCAAGAATTAATGGAAGACCACAAAGAATGTCTACTATATGGTCAAGATGTTGGCGCTAGACTAGGTGGAGTATTCCGTGAAGCGGCTACTTTAGCACAGAAATTTGGTGATAATAGAGTTTTCAACACACCTATCCAAGAAGCTTTTATAGTAGGTAGTACTGCTGGTATGTCCGCCGTAGGCCTCAAGCCAATCGTAGAAGTACAGTTTGCGGATTATATCTGGCCCGGACTAAATCAGCTATTTACAGAAGTGAGTAGATCATGCTATCTATCTAATGGTAAGTGGCCTGTATCTATGATACTAAGAGTACCTATTGGTGCATATGGTAGTGGAGGACCGTACCATAGCAGTAGTATAGAATCTATCTTGACTAATATTAGAGGCATCAAGATCGCCTACCCAAGTAATGGAGCTGATATGAAGGGTCTTATGAAAGCCGCATACCACGATCCTAATCCAGTAATAATGCTAGAGCACAAAGGCTTGTATTGGTCAAAAGTAAAAGGTACTGATGCTGCGAGATCGATAGAGCCTGCGAAAGACTATATCCTCCCATTCGGTATAGGTAATTTGGTGCAACAAGCCGACGAAGACAAAAAAGAAAATGGTGAATCGATACTTGTTATCGCTTATGGAATGGGAGTTCATTGGGCACTCAATGCCTCTAAGAATTACGATGGACAAGTAGGAATTTTAGATTTACGTACGCTATATCCACTAGACACAGAACTCATATACGAGCAAGCTAAAGAATATCATAGAATATTAGTGGTAACAGAAGAGCCGTCGGAAAATGGCTTTGGTCAGAGTATAGCCGCTAGAGTACAGTCAGAATGTTTTGAATCGTTAGACGCTCCGGTAAGAGTAATAGGCTCAGCTAATATGCCAGCAATTCCACTCAATGAAGTATTGGAAAAAACTATGGTTCCTTCTACTGATAAAGTCAGTAAGGCAATTGGTGATCTATTGGAGTACTAGAATACTTAAGTTATAATACGATACTGACAATCGTTTCTTGGTCTACTTGCGGTTTATTCTTGCATTTCTAAGAAAGAAAAAATGTTAGACAAACCAAACCTCTAAGCATGCTTTGTCACCTGCACTCCTAAATGTTATCCAAGATTATAATTGTAATCATTTGAAGAGTTTCAAATGATTACTCGCCAACTTAAGATTGGTATTAATCCTAATTGTTTTTGCAATACTATTTCATCTTTCAAAGGATCAAAATAATAATAGGCATCGTTCTGTCGATTCATTACATTTTGGATATCTAGAGAGAAAACATTCTTCCATTTCCCTTTTTTGATGAAGCTAATTCTTAGATCAATACGATGGTAATTATTCAACCTACTAAAGTCATATTGACCATAAATCGTCTGATGTATTAGACGTGATTCATCTTCATCAATTAACATTCGTTGATAACCGTTTCTAAAATGGAAAGATGTTGTTACTCTAAGAGATTTTTCGTCTGATAGAGTCATCGATTTGTCCAGTTTAAAATTAAACATTGTTGTAAAATCTAAAGGGATAGAATGATTAAAATCATAATCCAATAGGTTTTCCATAAATGTATAATTGACATATATTTTGTAACTATTAATATCAAATCCTGCATAGACTTTAGAACCAAAGGTAATTGCATCTTCTATACTTCCTAGTGGCTGTATAGGCAGTTGTCCCAGTTCACTAAGACCAGAAATACCAGAAGTAGGACTGAAGGGCGTATCAAAAAGCAGATTGCAAAAAAGCATAAATCCGTATTTCGATTTATTTACATCTAGCTTAAATGCCCATGAATTAATGCTATTCATAGATGAATTACCAAATGAAGTTACCCCATCAAATCCGCTCATACCTAGTAATTCAGGAGATACTGATTGTCTATCATTTTGTATGACAAGTGAAGTATTATAAGAATTAATCTTACCCGTATATGAAATAAACGGAAGTAAGTATGCATCGTTATTATACGATTGAATAAAGGCAGAAGATCCGATAGATAAAATTTGATTCTCATTAATATTCCATCCTAAAGTGACACGTGGACGAAGTTCCAAAAAAGCATTATCAAAAAATATAAACTTAGAAAAATCATTTAATATCGAATCAAAATATCTCGAATTCACATCAAAAATATCATAGCTGTATTGATTCGCATTAAGGCTAATTTTATAATCTATCTTATCTGTCTCCCAAGTCTTATATCCATAAAGTGACAAAATATTTTCGGTGAGTTTACTTGATGTAAATTCGCTTTCATCATCCCACATGTATCTACTCTCTCTATTTTCATCTCTAGAACTATAAGCTAAAGTTAATCTATGGTTAAATCCACTAATAGATAATGCAGTGGCAATATTTTGTGCATACAACTCTATGTCTTGTATCTCTTTGAATGTCGCAGACGAATCACTTTGAAGTAATTGTCTTTCAAAATTATTACTCGATTTACCATAAGCACATGTGACAATTATCTCTTGATCTCTCCATTTAGTTTTATACTCAGCCAATACGTCTTGATAAGTAATCTTATCTCCTCCAAAATCAACCCCCATTTGACCCAATAATCCTACTGTAGAATATCTATAGTTAGCCAATAAAGAAGAATTTCCTTCATCAAAAACCCTATCAATTCCTGCTTCTAATCCGATCAAACTAAGATTAGCAGTAATACTATTTTGATAAGGAGATCTTAAAGACATATCCGCTACTCCGCCAATACCATGGGCTGGACCATCTATTCCTGTGTGATAGTCTAATCCACCAATTACTTGACCGCTAAATATATTGACTCCGCCAGCTGATCTGCTTATTTTATCATTAACTGTACCCGCATTACTCAAGTGATTGGGGTTGGCAATCTGCGCTCCATATAGACTCCATGTACTATAGTGGCTTGGTAAGCCATCATAAATAATGGCGTTATTCTGATCATTAGACACAGAGAATCCTGGATACTTCATCAGCAACCTACTCGGATCATCAAACGACGCCGGTGAACTCAAAAAATGAGATCTACTTAATGATACCTTCGATGGAGTAAATGACCTTTCTGCTCTGATCTCTACTGGGAGTAAGTCAATACACGTCGTATCTTGAGCAAGCAATGTAATCGACTGAATAATTAAGACAAATACTAGTAATAGATTACTTCTTTTCATAAATATCATGATTGACTATCTAATTACTATATACCTAGAAGTCCTTTAAGATACGCTTCATTCACATCACCCCCTGCAAAATCATCGAATGCTTTTTGGGTAACTTCTATAATGTGGTCTTTGATAAATGATGCTCCTTCTCTGGCGCCTTGTTCTGAAGACTTAACACAACATTCCCATTCCATTACAGCCCAACCACCAAATCCATATTCTGACAATTTGGTAAAAATGCCGGCAAAATCCACTTGTCCATCTCCTAGTGAGCGGAATCTACCTACTCTATTATTCCAACCTTGATATCCTCCGTATACACCAGATTTTCCAGTAGGATTAAATTCTGCATCCTTGACATGGAAAGCTTTGATACGCGAATGATAAAAATCAATAAACTGCAAATAATCCAATTGCTGAAGCAAAAAATGACTCGGATCATATAAGAGACATGCTCTTTTATGGTCATTTACCTTTTCTAAAAACAGCTCATAAGTCACTCCATCATGTAAGTCTTCTCCAGGGTGTAATTCATAACATATATCTACACCACAACTATCAAAATGATCCAATATCGGCGTCCATCTCTTACCCAGTTCTGTGAAAGCCATATCAACTAATCCTTCTGGACGTTGCGGCCAAGGATATACTGTTTGCCATATCAGAGCCCCTGAGAATGTAGCATGCGCCTTTAATCCAAGATGTTCACTAGCTTTACCTGCCATCATGAGTTGATTAACGGCCCAAATTTGCCTTACCTTAGAATTGCCTTTCACTTAATCCGGAGCAAACGCGTCAAACATACTATTATAGGTAGGATTGACTGCAATAAGCTGGCCTTGAAGGTGAGTTGATAGCTCTGTAATCTCTAGTCCATAACTCGCAACTTTAGCCTTAAGCTCATCGCAATACGTCTTACTTTCTGCTGCTTTCTCCAAGTCGATTAACCTTGGCTCCCATGTAGGTATCTGTATACCTCTGTAGCCAAGGTCTGATACCCATTGACAGATACTTTCGAGTGAATTGTGTGGTGCTTGATCACCCATAAACTGTGCTAAAAAAATTGCAGGGCCTTTTATTGTCTTCATTTTCAATTTTTCCTTTTGATAAGATTGTGAAGATAAAATATTCTATTACTAATTCGGTCGTAGTACCTGAATTGGATTATTTGATATTTTTTCTTTCTATTTGCTAACTTTAGATTTCAAGCATAAATAAATTAGTGGCTAAAAAGAATAAAAAGAAAGCAGCGGTAACAAAGACACCAAAGTCAAAAACTGTCATCCAGCCAATAGTACCGCATATGCCACAAGATTACTCTTTCTGGAAAGATAACTGGTTGAAAGCAAGTATTCTATTTATACTTTGTGGATTACTATATTTCCAAGGTATAGATTATGGATACGTATTAGATGATGTTATCGTGATCAAAGATAATCAGTTTACATCCAAAGGTGTAGCTGGCGTCTGGGATATACTTACCAACGAAAGTATGACAGGATATTTTGGCGAACAGAAAAATCTAGTCCAAGGAAGTAGATATCGCCCATTATCATTAGTAACCTTCGCATTAGAGGTAGAAGCATTTGGTATGTCACCAAGAGTAGGTCATATCAATAATATCCTATTCTATGGCCTTACTTGTATGATTATATTTTGGATGCTATACTTACTATTGCTAAATAGAGATAAAAATAGAGATACCTTTATTGGCTTGGCCTTCATCACTGCTCTAATATATACACTTCATCCAGTGCATACAGAGGCTGTAGCGAATATAAAAGGACGAGACGAAATAATGGCGATGCTATTCTCTGGATTGACCGTAATCTCAGTAATGCATTATGTTAATAGCAAGAAATTATGGCAATTGATAATTGCAGTATTCATGTTTTTCTTGGGCCTTTTATCTAAAGAAAACACAATTACATTCTTAGCAATCATCCCTGCAGTAATGTATTTTTTCACATCTTCGAAGATTGAAGACTACTTTAAAGTAATGAGCTTATTATTAACAACTACTATAGCTTATCTCATATTGAGGTTTAATGTGGCAGGAGTACCGGAGTTTAGTATGGAAATCACAGATGT
>Ga0228670_1000509_pt1 | contig 21827 bp, 24 predicted proteins | sample 85DmetaG_FD_182785 | JGI IMG/M metagenome (GOLD analysis project Ga0228670, IMG submission 182785) | Seawater microbial communities from Monterey Bay, California, United States - 85D | ecosystem: Environmental > Aquatic > Marine > Coastal | place: USA: California | collected 2016-10-13
AATGCTAATTCACTTTCCAATGATGATATTGCATTAGCTTTAACAGAACTAAATATTAATGATATAAATCCATATCTAGCAATTAAAAATGAGGATATTGTTGAATCTTTATTAAATTCTAATGACTTGGATTATCTAATTGAAGATATAAATACTAAATAATTTAAGATATGAAATCAATAAAATTTTTAATGTTAATTGTTGCTATTACTTCAGCTACAAGTAGCTACTCACAAAAAGGAAATAAAATTGATGTTGACCGAGTTAAATCACATAAAATTGCATTCATTACCGATCAACTGAATCTAACAGCTAAGGAGGCTGAGGTTTTTTGGCCTATATACAACGCACATGAAAAATTAATGTCGCAATATAGACGTGATGAAATTAATGCCATGAAAATGGTGGTGAAAAACCCAGAAAGACCTTATTTATCAAAGAAAAATTTTGACAACATAAGTGAAGATGAGGCTAAAAAGATTTACAGAATAGTGACTGACCTTAGAAACAAAACTCATCAAGAAAAACAAAACTATATGTCTAAATTAACTACCATCTTGTCCTATAAGAAAATTTTAAAATTGCAAGCAAGTGAAAGAGAATTTAGAAAAGAGTTATTTAGAAAACTAAAACAAACCAGAAAAAGACCCTGATTAGTATAACCTTATTTTAACTGATTAAACTCAAGTAAGAGTGAAGTTCGGGTTTGTTACTAGTAAACTGTCTTAACCAAATGGTTAATTCAGAAATTTCGTGAGGTAATAATCTTTTTAGTGCTTTATCTAATTCTTTACAAAATAAATCAGAGCTAAAACTAACTTTTTTTAAAACAGTTTTAGAATATTCAAACATCGCTCTTGCCATAAACAAATTTTAATTTATTTATATAACGAACAATCTTAAACTTTCGTATATCAATAAAAATAATTAAAGCTTATTTACTTTCGTTAACAGTTTGGTGGCCTTTTTTTCTAATTCTTCTTCTATAGCCTTAAAATGAGCTTTTTTGTTTTCAATGTTTTTTGCATTTACTTTAGCAATTAATTCATCAAAAATTACAATGGCTTCGTCTACAATAGCTTCTATTTTTTTTTGGTCTCCTGTAACAGAAACAATGCATTCATCAATAATATCTCCCAATACGTAGTTAATGTCTTTTTTTAAATTCTTTATACTTGCCATAATCTTTTATTTTAAAGGAACAAATCTAGCCTATTTTATCGAATATTTTTTCAAACTTATGAAATAATTATCTTAAGTAATTAGTTACGTAACTCATAAAAATTTCAAAACATCTTTTATATGATTAAGAGAATGAAAATTTGAGTTTTTGGTTTCTTTTGAAGAAACTTCTTCATGAGACCAAGTAATATGAAAAGGAACGTGAATTGCTGAAGCACCTATTTTTAACAGGGGTAAAACATCAGATTTTAATGAATTCCCAATCATTAACAACTCATTTGAATTAATATCAAGATGTTTAATTAATTTTCTATAATCCTTCTCTTTTTTTTCACTCATCACTTCTATATGGTGAAAATACTTTAACAATCCTGATTTTTCTAATTTACGTTCCTGATCTAAAAGATCTCCTTTTGTAGCTACTATTAATTTATACTTCTTGTGAAGTTTTTCTAAAACCTCTTCTACCCCATCTAACAACTCAATCGGCTTATTTAACATTTGTTTTCCTAAAAATAAAATTTTATCTATTTCATACTGAGGTATTGAATAATTAGATAATTTTAGAGCACATTCAATCATTGAAAGCATAAACCCTTTTATACCATATCCGTACAATTCTAAATTCTTAATTTCTATTTTAAAAAGCTCTTGATCTATCTTATTAATAGTCTCATACTTCGATAAAATTTTTGAAAACTCTTTCTCTGCATCTCTAAAATAGGTTTCGTTTACCCAAAGTGTATCGTCTGCATCAAATGCTATTACTTTACAATTTTTATACATTTTGATTTTAAGTATGTGTGATAAAATTTATACGTTTTAAATTGAGATTATAACAAATAAATTTATCTTAAAATGAAACTTACTTTTAAAACTATTCACCAGAATACCTTACATAATTTCTAGGTGTTTCATATAAGGTAATTTCTAAATCTAATGAGCTCGGTAAATGTTTTCTCAGTTTATTATAAGAAACTACACATATATTTTCAGCGGTAGGATTTAAAGTTTTAAATTCTTCAACTTCTAGGTTTAGGTTCTTATGATCGAAAGCATCTTCAATTTCTGTCTTAATTAAATTTTTTAAAATTCCTAAGTCAAATACATACCCTGTATCAGGATCTATTTCTCCAGTAACTGCAACAATAATTTCATAATTATGACCATGAAAATATGGATTATTACATTTTCCGAAAACCTCTGAGTTTTTTTCATCAGACCAATCTGGTTTATATAGTCTGTGTGCCGCATTAAAATGCGCTTTTCTGTATCCTGTAATTCTAGGCATATTTTAGTTTTGAATATGATTCTTTAAAAATAATTTTAAACCAGGCAGTGTATAGATTGGGATGTAATTTGATATCTGCATTGACTTCTTCTAAACTCATCCATTTAAATGAAGCTACTTCCTCTGGATTAATTTCGGGGAGACCATCAAAATAACCTACCATAACATGATCTAACTCATGCTCAGTTAAACCATTATCAAAAGGTGCTTTGTAAACGAATGAAAAAATCTCTTTTAAATTGGTTTTAAAACCCATTTCCTCAACCAATCGCCTTTCCCCTGCTTCAATATTAGTTTCACCATCTCTTTGATGAGAGCAACAAGTATTTGTCCATAATAGTGGAGAATGGTACTTGTGTGCTGCTCTCTGCTGTAACATTAACTCACCTTTACTATTAAATATAAAAACTGAAAAAGCTCTGTGTAATACTGCTTTTTCGTGTGCTTCCATTTTTGGCATCAAACCTAATTGATTGTCTTTTTCATCTACCAAAATAACAAACTCTTCCATGAATAATAATTATACTTACAAAAATATAAAAGTGAACAAATTGAAATGTATGTTTATTTATAAATCTGAATTCAAAAATCTAATATTTATATTTGTAATATGTTAAATATATCAAAATATAATGCAGTTTTTCTATGTTTTTTTATTAATATCTGTACATCATGTAATTTTAAAGAAAAAACTCAGATAAAAAAAACAAAAATAAAAGATGAAAAAGTTGTTACCAAAGCTGTAAAAAAAATCATTACTAAAGAGACTGATACTATAAATAAAAATAATGCAGTTAATTTTTTAAAAGCATATGGAAAATTAAATAAAGAAACTTTAGTTCTCTTCAAAACCAGACTAGGCGATATAAAAATTAAATTATATAAAGAAACGCCGTTACACAGAGCAAGTTTTATTTTTTTAATAAAAACAGGATATTTTAACACTACTTCTTTTCACAGAATTGTTCCTGAATTTATTGTTCAAGGTGGAAATTCTGATCATCCTAAAACTCGCAAACTCAGAATAAAATACAATTATAGAATTCCCGCTGAAATTAAACCACACAGAAAACACAAGTATGGGGCTCTCGCGGCTGCGAGACAATGGGAGAACAATCCTAATAAAAAATCATCTCCTTTTGAGTTTTATATGATACAAGATAAAAGAGGAAGTCATCATTTGGACGGAGAGCATACAATTTTTGGAGAAATCGTTGAAGGATTCAATACTATGGAAAAAATAGCCAAACTTGATACTGATAAAAAAGAATGGCCGCTTAAAGAGGTGTTTATTAAAGCTGAGATAATTCGATAAATATTATATCAATAAAAACTTTTAGAATTTAATTTTACAGTCTTTAATTGATTTTTACCTTTAACTACGTTTGTCCAAACTAAAAAAACATTTTCTTTCATTATTTCTAATTGAGGTACACCTGTATTTCTTCCCTCATCAATAATGGCTATTGTTTTGGCTTCAGATACCTTACCATCAATAGAAACTTTCTTAATTTTTAAATACGTTCCAGCTGCATCAAGTTCCATATAACTGACCAATACTTCGTTAGGATTTAAAAAAGCTACATCTACTCTACCCAAAGCATCAAGATCATTCAATTGAATAGGAGGTTTAAAATCAGTAGCATTAGAGGTAGAAAAAGAAATATTAACTTTTGGCTTACCATCAGCGGCAGTAAACCAAGCCACAGCTATATTTGAAGAATTTACAACTACTTTTGGACCATTCACTGGACATCCGTTGATTTCCCATCCATCATTATGAACTGCTATTGGTTTTTCCCAAATATTGTCTCTAAATCTTGAGATGTAAATATCTCTTATCTCATTTTCACTTCTATTTCTGTAAACAACAATTGGCCCTTCAGAAGTCTTAGCAATCGAAGTTTGACAACAATCACAAGTAGTCGCATCTAATTCAACTTCATTTATGATATCACCAATACTAGTAATTTCTGCAAATCTTATAGTCATTGCTTTATGGTGAGTTTCATTGGTATTATTAACTGTATTTCTTCCATCCAACCAAGTAATAAAAAAACCTTTGTTATTAGAAGGGATCATACTTACAAAACCGTGTTCAGCTTTTATACCGTCTGTATTTAATAAAAAATTTTTTTTGATTTTTCCTGATAAGGTTTCTAAATTTAAAAATATATCATAATTATAAGTTCCTGTATCAGATTTTTTCAAGTAACTCGTTAAAATTAAATTTTCGTTAACAGCATGTGCAGGAAAATCAGCCCAATTTACAAACCAATCAGAACCAGAAGCAATAGAAGCAGGAACTGACCACTTGTTATTTATGTATTCGCTGTAGAATAAATCTGCATGTGTATCCTCTACTGATGAAATCCATGATAGTGTTAAATTATCACCATTTGAAACAAGGTTAGGTTGGGCATTATTTTCACCGAAAGCAAATTGAACTTCCTCAACTAAAAAGTCATTTTTTGAACAGGAAGCTAAAATTACAAATAATAATAAAATTCTTTTATTCATCTATAAAGCCTTAAGTTGTTTTATCATTTCTGTAGACTCCCAATCAACAGATCCTACAATAGTTTTTATTTGTTTACCCTCTTTATTATAAATATAGGTGGTTGGAAGGGAATACACCCCCAATGAAGCTAAAGAAACTGTTGATTTTAAGTATTTTAAATTAAAACTTTTACGATTTTTAAATCTTGATATTCTTTGAATAGATTCATCAGACACTAATAAAAAAACAAATTCCGATTGAAGTTGTTCTTGAACTTTAACAAGAGATGGCATTTTCTGTATACAGGGTGCACACCATGTTGCCCAATAATTTATTAAAACTTTTTTTCCTTTAAATGAAGATAAATTTACTTCATTATTATCTAAATCTATATATATAGATTTCTTTTGATTCGTAGCTAGGTCATTAGAACTTGAATTCTTTGAAGAACTAGAACTACACCCCATTAATAGAGCAAAACAACAAATTGTAATTATTTTTTTCATTTAAATTGATAATCATTTGAATCATAAAAATAGGATATATAAAATTAAAAACATTAAAACTATTTATAAATCTAGTATTCGCTAATTTTAGAATAAAACGTAACTTTGCACCTCAATTTTTGAAGATGAGCTTTTTAAAGGAAATAGACCGCAGAAGAACTTTTGGTATAATATCCCATCCAGATGCTGGAAAAACTACTTTAACTGAAAAACTTTTATTATTTGGTGGTGCAATTCAAGAAGCTGGAGCGGTTAAAAACAATAAAATTAAAAAAGGTGCTACCTCAGATTTTATGGAAATTGAACGTCAACGTGGAATTTCTGTTGCTACTTCAGTATTAGCTTTCATATACAAAGACAAGAAGATAAATATTTTGGATACTCCTGGTCACAAAGACTTTGCTGAAGATACTTTTAGAACATTGACAGCTGTAGATAGTGTTATAGTTGTAATTGATGTTGCCAAAGGAGTTGAAGAACAAACGGAGAAATTGGTTGAAGTATGTAGAATGCGAAACATCCCTATGCTTGTTTTTATAAATAAATTAGATCGTGAAGGTAAAGATGCTTTTGACTTATTAGATGAAGTTGAACAAAAATTAGGCTTACGCGTAACTCCTATGAGCTTTCCTATAGGTATGGGTTATGATTTTAAGGGGATTTACAATATTTATGAGAAGAAATTAAATATTTTTTCGGGTGATAATAAACAGGGTATTTCGGAAGGTATAGAGTTTAATGATATAAAAAACCCACAGCTAGACAAGGTTGTAGGAGAAAGAGCTGCAGAGACTCTCCGCGAAGAATTAGAATTAATTTATGAGGTCTATCCTAAGTTTGACAATGTAGAATATCTAGAAGGTAAATTACAACCCGTATTTTTTGGCTCTGCTTTAAATAATTTTGGAGTTAAAGAGTTGTTAGATGCTTTTATTGAAATAGCACCCAAACCACAACCAAAAAAAGCAGAGGAAAGATGGGTTGATTCTAAAGAAGAAAAATTAACGGGATTTGTTTTTAAGATACATGCTAATATGGATCCGAAGCATAGAGACCGTTTAGCATTTATAAAAATAGTATCTGGTACTTTTAAAAGAAATGCTCCATATTTACACGTTAGGAATGGTAAAAAAGTAAAATTTTCAAGTCCAAATACATTTTTTGCTGAAAAGAAAGAAATTGTAGATGAATCATTTCCTGGTGATATTGTTGGATTACATGATACAGGGAATTTTAAAATTGGGGATACACTTACTGAAGGAGAACAATTGAATTTTAAAGGAATACCAAGTTTTTCTCCAGAACATTTTAGGTATGTAAATAATGCAGATCCTATGAAATCTAAACAACTTTCTAAAGGATTAGATCAATTAATGGATGAAGGTGTAGCTCAATTATTTACACTTGATATTAACGGAAGAAAAATTATTGGTACCGTAGGAGCTCTTCAATATGAAGTGATTCAGTATCGTTTAGAGCATGAATATGGTGCAAAATGCTCTTATGAAAATATTAATGTTCATAAAGCTTGTTGGGTAGAAGCAAAAGATTCTAAAAATGAGGAGTTTAAAGAATTTAAAAGAGTCAAACAACGTTATTTAGCAAAAGATAAACAAGGACATTTAGTTTTTTTGGCTGATTCAGCATTTACCATCCAAATGACACAGAGTAAATATCCTACTGTAAAGCTTCATTTTACCAGCGAATATGAATAATAATTAAGAAGAAAGAATAGATTAAAATAAATTAAATAAATTTAAAAATGAATAACGGAATCTACGCAAAGTTCAAAACTTCGAAAGGAGATATTTTAGTAAGTTTAGAATATAAAAAAACACCGGGTACTGTTGGGAACTTTGTTGCCTTAGCAGAAGGAAATCTTGAAAATAGTGTTAAAAAACAAGGAACACCATACTACGATGGTTTAAAGTTTCATCGAGTAATTCCAGATTTCATGATTCAAGGAGGCTGTCCATTAGGTACAGGAACAGGAGGTCCAGGATATAAATTTGATGATGAAATTCACCCAGATCTTAAGCATGATGGTCCAGGAAAATTATCAATGGCAAATTCAGGACCTGCAACCAATGGTTCACAATTTTTTATAACCCATATCGAAACCCCTTGGTTAGATGGAAAACATACCGTTTTTGGAAATGTTGTAGAAGGGCAAAATGTTGTAGATACTATTTCTCAGGGAGATGAAATGTCTGTAGAAATTCTAAGAGTTGGAACTGAAGCTGAGGCCTATAATGCCGTTGAGGCTTTTAGAACTTTTGAAGGTTTGAGAGCAAAACGAGAGGAAGAAGAAAGAAAAAGACAACAAGAGATATTAGATACTGTTGCAAAAGGGTATGAAGAAACACAAAGTGGTTTACGGTACAAGATTTTACAAAGTGGTGATGGAAATAAAGCTACAAAAGGAGCTAATGTTTCAGTTCACTACAAAGGGCAACTACTAGATGGTACTGTATTTGATTCTTCATACAAAAGAAAACAACCCTTAGAGTTTTCCGTTGGTATTGGTCAAGTTATTGCTGGTTGGGATGAAGGAATTCTTTTATTGAAAGTTGGAGATAAAGCTCGTTTTGTAATTCCTTCTAATTTAGCTTATGGGGAAAGTGGAGCTGGTGGAGTTATTCCTCCAAATGCTACACTAATTTTTGATGTTGAATTAATGGGAATTAATTAAAAATTAAAAACTCAAAAAACTAAAAAGCCTACAACTATTTGCTGTAGGCTTTTTTATTTTAATACAATTAACTAAACCAGATCATTAATATTGATTACACATTAAACCTGAAGTGCATCACATCTCCATCTTTAACAATATAGTCTTTCCCCTCAACTCTCATTTTTCCTGCCTCTTTAACCTTAGCTTCAGTACCATAGGTTATATAGTCTTCATAACTAATAGTTTCAGCTCTAATAAACCCTTTTTCAAAATCAGTATGAATAACACCAGCTGCTTTAGGTCCAGTTGCACCAATTGGTATTGTCCAGGCTCTCACCTCCTTAATACCAGCAGTGAAATAGGTTTGAAGATTTAATAATTTATATGCAGAACGTATTAATCTAGAAACACCTGCCTCTTCAAGTCCCATATCTTCTAAAAACATCTGACGTTCCTCATAATCCTCTAATTCTGTAATATCTGCCTCAGTTCCAACAGCTAAAACAATAACTTCAGCATTTTCATTTTTTACAGCCTCTTTAACCTTATCTACATAAGCATTTCCTGATACTGCAGAATTTTCATCTACATTACACACATACAAAACAGGTTTTGTTGTAATGAACTGTAAAGGACTAACAAACTCTTGTTCTTTTTCATTGAAATTTAGGGTCCTAAGGGATATACCTTGGAGTAATGTTTCTTCTATCTTTAAAAGTACCTCTAGCTCTGCCTGAGCTTCTTTGTTTCCGGTTTTTGCAGTTCTTTTAACACGTTCTAAACGTTTCTGAACAGTTTCTAAATCTTTTAACTGTAATTCAATATCAATGGTTTCTTTATCTCTGACTGGATCAATTGAAGTATCTACATGTATAATATTATCATTATCAAAACATCTCAATACATGTAATAAAGCATCTGTTTCACGAATGTTAGCTAGAAATTGATTTCCCAACCCTTCTCCTTTACTTGCTCCTTTAACCAAACCTGCTATATCTACAATTTCAACAGTGGCAGGAATCACTTTTTCTGGATTTACTAATTCCTCTAATTTTTCCAAACGAGTATCTGGAACATTAACAACTCCAATATTTGGTTCTATAGTACAAAATGGGAAATTAGCACTTTGTGCTTTCGCATTGGACAAACAATTAAATAAAGTTGATTTTCCAACGTTTGGTAATCCTACAATTCCAGCTTTCATAAATCTTATAATTTCGGTTGCAAATATAATTGTTTTTATCACAAAAAAATCCCGAAAAATCGGGATTTGGTATGATCTATTTTTAGTCTAATCTTGATGCATAAATTTTTGTTTGCCCAGTAATTCTTCCTCTGTTTCAACATTATTTTCATCTGGAACACAACAATCTACAGGGCAGACTGCAGCACATTGTGGCTCTTCATGAAAACCAACACATTCTGTACATTTGTCTGCTACTATATAATAAATCTCATCAGAAATTGGCTCTTGTTCTTCATCTGAATTGATTGCATTTCCATTAGGAAGAATTACATCTCCAGTTAAATCTGTTCCATCCGAAAACTTCCAATCATCTGCTCCCTCATAAATAGCTGTATTAGGACATTCGGGTTCACAAGCCCCGCAATTTATACATTCGTCAGTAATGATGATAGCCATTATTATTCTCTTTAGTTTGTGTAACTTTGCAGTGCAAAAATAACCTCTAAAAAGGTAGCAACCAAAAATAATGAGCAGTATTAAAAATAGAATTAATGCTTTTGCAGCGTTGGGTAATTTTTTAAATCAATTTAATTCAACTAAAATTGAAAAAAGTACCTCAGTTTTATTCAACGATTTATTCTTTGACGGATTTATTCATCAAATAAAATTAGCAGAAGAACAAAACAGTTGGTTTACCAAAGAAGCTATATTATTTTCAATTGAAAATTGGGCTAATGCTCTAACTCATAAGAATTTAACCCAATGGATATCAAATGAGAATATAATTGAAAAACCTTCAAAAACTGTAGCCATAATTATGGCAGGAAATATACCTTTAGTCGGTTTTCATGATTTTTTATCTGTATTATTATGTGGGCATTCTGTTTTAGTAAAACAATCCTCAAATGACAAACACCTTATTCCTTACTTATCAAAATATCTAGAATACGTTGAGCAGGATTTTAAGGAAAAAATATCCTTTACCGATAAAAAAATAAAAGATTTTGATGCTGTAATTGCTACTGGAAGTACAAATACCACGCGCTATTTTGAGTACTACTTTAAGAATAAACCCAATATTATTCGTAGAAACAGAAATTCAGTTGCCATTATTACAGGGGAAGAGACTAAGGAAAATATAGAAAACCTTAGTGAAGACATTTTTAGATATTTTGGCCTTGGATGCAGAAGTGTATCTAAGTTATTTGTTCCTAAGAATTATGATTTTAACAAATTCTTTGAAGGTATGTATACCTACCGAAATATCATAAACAATACAAAATACGCTAATAATTATGACTACAACAAAGCTGTCTACTTAATGAGTGAATTTTCTATTTTAGAAAATGGATTTTTAATGATTAAAGAAGACACAAACTTTGCATCTCCCATAGCTACTGTTTTTTATGAATATTATGATAATTTAACTGATTTAAAATTAAAAATTCTTAATGAATCTGAAAATATTCAATGTGTAGTAGCCAATAACTTTATTGAAAATGAAGTGAAATTTGGTCAAACACAACAACCAAAATTATGGGACTATGCTGATGGAGTTAACACTATTGAATTTTTATCTAAAATTTGATTCATAAAAACATATAATTGATTTAATTTTTGGAAATTTACCATTTGAAAATAATATAAAATGAAAAAACACAACTTTAGTGCAGGACCATGTATCTTACCCGAAGAGGTATTACAGCAAGCCTCAAAAGCAGTTATCGATTTTAATAATGATGATCTTTCGTTGTTAGAAATATCTCATAGAAGCAAACCTTTTGTGGATGTTATTGAAAAGGCAAAGCAACTCACCTTAGAAATATTGGATCTTGAAAATAAAGGATATCAAGTTTTATTTCTTCATGGAGGTGCTAGCACTCAATTTTTAATGACTGCTTACAACCTATTAAACAAAAAGGCTGCTTATCTGAATACCGGAACCTGGTCAGATAAAGCCATCAAAGAAGCAAAAATTTTTGGTGAATTGGTAGAAGTAGCTTCTTCGAAAGATAAAAATTTTACATATATACCAACACAATATAACATCCCCGCTGATGCAGATTATTTTCACTGCACTAGTAACAATACTATTTTTGGTACTCAAATTAAAGAATTTCCCTCATTAGACATACCATTAGTCTGTGATATGAGTTCTGATATTTTTTCTCGTCAACTAGATTTTTCAAAATTTGATTTACTATATGCTTGAGCTCAAAAAAACATGGGACCAGCTGGAACAACTGTTGTAATTGTAAAAGAAGATATTCTTGGCAAGGTTCAAAGAACAATCCCTTCTATGTTAGATTATAAAGTACATATAAGTAAAGATAGTATGTTTAATACACCAGCTGTATTTCCTATCTATGTATCTATGTTAACATTAGAGTGGTTAAAAGGTTTGGGAGGTATTTCTTTTATTGAAAAAGTAAATAATAAGAAAGCTAATTTATTGTACAAAGAAATTGATAGAAATCCACTATTTAAGGGGATTGTAGTCAAAGAGGACAGAAGTACTATGAATGCTACATTTTCGTTACAGGAAGAGTCTTTAAAAGAACTTTTTGACAGCATGTGGAAAGAAGCAAGAATTAATGGTTTAAATGGTCATCGAAGTGTTGGTGGATACAGAGCAAGTATGTATAACGCATTACCACTACATAGTGTTCAAGCATTGGTAGATACAATGCAAGAATTAGAAAGAAGAGCTTAACATGAAAATATTAGCAAACGACGGAATTTCACAAAGTGGTATAGAAGCACTTCAAAATAATGGATTTGAGGTAATAACTACCAAAGTAGCTCAGGTTCAATTAGAAAATTTTATCAATAAACATCAAATAGATGGTATTCTAGTTAGAAGTGCTACTCAAGTTAGGCAAGAATTAATAGATGCTTGCCCAAGTATAAAACTTATTGGGAGAGGTGGTGTTGGAATGGACAATATAGACGTAGACTATGCCATAGATCAAGGAATTCATGTCATTAATACTCCCAAAGCATCCTCTAATTCTGTTGCAGAATTAGTCTTTGCCCACCTTTTTGGAATGGTTCGTTTTCTTCATCAATCGAACAGAGAAATGCCTTTGGAAGGAGATTCTAGATTTAAAGATTTAAAAAAAGCATATGCTTTGGGCTCTGAACTGAGAGGTAAAAAAATCGGTATCATAGGTTTTGGAAGAATTGGTCAAGAAGTTGCAAGAATAGCACTTGGCATAGGTATGGAGGTTTTAGCAACAGACCGTTTTATAGAAAGTGCACCTATATCTATAGATTTTTTTAATGGTCAAAAAATTACTATTACTATTGAAACAACAGATTTAGACAGCCTATTAAAAGAAAGTGACTTTATTAGTTTACATGTACCTGTTCAAGAAGACTATGTAATTGGCACAAAAGAAATTTCAAAAATGAAAACAGGTATTTGTATTATCAATGCCGCAAGAGGTGGTGTAATTGATGAAGTAGCATTGATAAAAGCAATAGAAAAAAATAAAGTAAAATTTGCTGGTTTAGATGTTTTTGAAAAAGAGCCAAACCCAGAAATACAATTATTAATGAATCCCGAATTGTCATTAACTCCTCATATAGGTGCCGCAACAATTGAAGCCCAAGACAGAATAGGAACTGAATTAGCAACACAAATCATAGCATTATTAAAAGAATAAAAGAGTACTTCAATCATTGAATTTAATAAAGAATTCAAGTAATTACTATGAACAAATAACTAGTAATAATGGCCATTGTAAAACCATTTAAAGCCGTAAGACCAAGTAGAGATAAAGTAGCTTTGGTATCCTCTAAATCTTTTGATGCTTATACAGATAAAGAGTTGGATGCTAAGCTAGAGTTTAACCCATTTACTTTTCTCCACATCATTAACCCAGGGTACAAGTATCATCAAGAATTATCGGGTGGGCAACGTTTTCAAATGATTCACAATAGATATGAAGAATTCAAAGAAAATAAAATTTTTATTAAAGAAGATGTAGCATCATTTTACATCTATGAAAGCTCTGATGCTCATGATTCATTTTGTGGAATTATTGCATCAACAGCAGTTGATGACTACGACAACGGTACCATAAAAAAGCATGAAGGAACAATAAAAAAAAGGGAACAATTATTTGAAACCTATTTAAAAGCGACTGGATTTAATGCTGAACCAGTCTTACTAACCTATAAAGATGACGAGAATTTCAATACTTCACTCGAAATAATAAAGAAAAAGAGACCAGAATATGAATTTTCAACAACCGATAAAAAACTACATCGTTTATGGTTGGTAAATGATAAAGAAAATATCAAAAAAATCATTTCTTTTTTTGAAAATATAGAAGCTTTATATATTGCTGACGGTCATCATAGAAGTGCCTCTTCATCGTTACTTAAAAAAGATTTACAAGAAGAAAACATAAAACATACAGGAAATGAAAACTATAATTATTTTATGAGTTATATTATTCCTGAATCAAATTTAAAAATTTCAGAATTTAATAGATTTATAAAGGGCTTAAATGGGTTGTCTATTGATGAGCTTTTAATTGAATTGGATAAGAGTTATAGAATAGAAGATAGAGGTGAACACTATTACAAGCCTTCTCAAAAACATCATTTTAGCATGTACCTTGGAGGTAAATTTTATTCATTGTACCTTAGGAAAAATTCCTCTTTAAAAGAGGATCCATTATCCAAATTAGATGCAGAAATTCTTTATAAAACCATTTTAAAACCTATCTTAGGAATTAATAATTTAGACAATAATAATCGGATAAGTTATCGAAACAATAAATTAAATTTATTATCCATTAAGACTCTAGTTGATGATGGGCAATTTGATATTGGTTTTGGGATGCTACCAATAACTATAGATGAAATGAAAAAAATTGCAGATGCAAAATTAATTATGCCGCCAAAGACTAGTTATATAGAACCTAAATTAAGAAGTGGCTTAACCATGTATGAATTTTAATTATGAATTATATTAAAGATAATTTAGAAAAAATTAAATCATCAATATCAGAAGATATTGTTTTAGTGGCTGTTTCCAAAACTAAACCTATTGCAGATTTACTTGAAGCTTATGAAGCTGGCCAGAGAGTTTTTGGGGAAAATAAAATACAGGAAATGGTTGCAAAATATGATACCCTACCAAAAGATATAGAGTGGCATATGATAGGGCATCTTCAACGAAACAAAGTGAAGTATATGGCTCATTTTGTAAACTTAATTCACGGAGTAGATAGTTTAAAGACGTTAAAGGAAATTAATAAACAGGCTCAGAAACACAACAGAGTGATTAACTGCTTATTGCAGATAAGAATAGCTAAAGAAGAAACAAAATTTGGGTTAACACCTGAAGATGTATTAGATATTTTAAATTCTGATGAACTAAAATCCTTTACGAATGTAAAAATTTGTGGTTTTATGGGAATGGCAACTTTTACAAAAAATGAAGATATTTTAAATGAGGAATTTTCTAAACTAAAAACATTGTATAATCATCATAAAAAGCAATACCCAGATTTCACAACACTATCAATGGGAATGAGTGGAGATTACAAATTAGCTATTAAAAACGGAAGTACCATGATTAGAGTTGGTAGTTCTATTTTTGGTTCTAGAAATTATTTAACATAGAAACGAATTTGTACGCAATTTTAGATATAGAAACCACTGGGGGTAAGTTTAATGAAGAAGGCATTACAGAAATAGCCATATATAAATTTGATGGACATTCAATTGTAGATCAATTTGTGAGCCTCGTAAATCCAGAAAAACCAATTCAACAGTTTGTAGTAAAACTTACGGGAATCAATAATAAAATGCTCAGAAATGCTCCTAAATTTTTTGAAGTTGCTAAACGTATCGTTGAAATCACTAAAGAGGTAACACTAGTGGCTCACAATGCAGAATTTGATGCTCGAATTTTAAAAACAGAATTTGATAGATTAGGTTTTAACTATGAAAGAAATTCAATTTGTACTGTAGAATTAAGTAGAAAGTTAATTCCAGATGAAAAATCCTATAGCCTAGGTAAATTGTGTAAATCTCTTGGGATACCAATGAGTGATAGACATAGAGCATCTGGAGATGCTTTGGCAACCGTAAAATTATTTAAATTACTATTAAATAAAGACATCAATAAAGACATTACACAAAACTCTATTAAATACTTTGACAATAGAAATGTCAAAAATAAAATTAATGCTATACTAGATAGTATACCCGTTAAAATGGGAGTCTATTATGTTCATAATCAGGAAGGTAGAGTCATATTCATAGGAAGAGGAAATAATTTAAAATCTGAGGTTACTAAACTTTTTCTAAAGCAAAGCAAACGCGCCATTAAAGTTCAGGAAAGAGTAGATAAAGTAACTTACCAATTTAGTGGTAATGAATTATTTAATAGAATAAAATATCATATAGAATTGGAAACGCTTAAACCAAAATATAATTTCAAAAAAAAGAAAAAATTAACTGCTCAACAATTTTCTCACTCAGACTTTATAATTCAATTAAAGGGTCGTGAGGTAGAAGAAAATGGACTTATTTTAATTGAAAATAATGAAGTTATTGGGTATGGATACACAAATTTAGCTTTTCAAGAATCAAAAATATCGATTTTAAAATCCATACTAACTCCAATTGAACATAAAGAATTGGCAAAAACTATTATTAAAAATTATTTAAAAAATAATAGTGTGAACAAAATCATAAGATTTTAATTTTTAGTGTATAACTATAAAATATAGTATATTGTATTTAAATAAGCATAGTCTTTTTGAACACCTCAAATAATAAAATATCGTTAAAACAAAGGCTTCATGAAATTATTTATGAGGCAGACACCAAGGCTGGTAAACTTTTTGATGTCATCTTATTAATTGCAATTCTGGCAAGTATTCTCTTTGTAATGCTTGAAAGTGTTCAAAGTATTGATGTAAAATACGGTCCTTTTTTGGATGTTGCAGAATGGGTAATCACTATATTATTTTCTTTAGAATATGTGTTAAGAATTGTAACTGTAAAAAAACCTTGGAAATATATTTTTAGCTTCTATGGTATTATAGATTTACTTTCAACCATTCCAAAATATGTTTCTTTGATATTAATAGACAGTCACAATCTCGCAGTCTTAAGAGCCTTAAGATTGTTGAGAATCTTTAGAATATTAAAGATAGCACGCTACATAGGAGCCTCAAACAGACTATTGTTAGCACTTAGATCTAGCAGGGCAAAAATTGCAGTCTTCTTATTGTTTGTATTAATTCTTTGCATCATTTTAGGAACTATTATGTACATGATTGAAGGAGCTGAAAATGGGTTTACAAGTATTCCAAGGAGTGTGTATTGGGCTATTGTAACACTTACTACAGTTGGGTATGGAGATATCGCTCCTATAACTGCTCTTGGCCAATTAATAGCCAGTGCAATTATGATACTGGGATACGCAATCATTGCCATACCCACTGGAATTGTTGGTTCTGAAATGATGAATACTAAAATCCATACCAATACTCAGAGTTGCCCAAATTGCATGAGAGATTCTCATCAAGATGATGCTATATTTTGTTATCATTGTGGTGATAAATTAAATGAATAATGGGTAGTTCTAAAAAGACTCTAATCACTATAGTAGGCCCAACAGCTATTGGTAAAACCTCCTTAAGTATTTTAATTGCATCGCATTTCAAAACAGAGATTATTTCATGTGACTCTAGACAATTTTACAAGGAAATGACCCTGGGAACTGCAGTTCCTGAAAAAGAAGAGCTAGCTGCAGTACCTCATCATTTTATTCAAAATAGGAGTGTTTTTGAAGATTATAATGTAGGTGCCTTCGAAAGAGATGCGCTAAACGTTTTAGATAGGTTGTTTAAAAAACACAATATAGTTGTAATGGTTGGAGGAAGTGGATTGTATGTAAAAGCGGTTCTAGAAGGTTTAGATGATTTTCCAAAAATAGATCCATCTATTAGGTTAGAGTTAAAGCAGGTTTTAAAAACAGAAGGTATTATTCCTTTACAAAATCAACTTAAAAAATTAGACATTATCACCTACAATACTATAGATAAAGACAACCCTCAGCGAGTTATTAGAGCCCTAGAGATATGTATAGGTACAAACCTACCCTACTCTAGTTATACAAGTAATTCAAAGAAGAAAAGAAAATTTAACTCTATTATAATTGGTTTAAGTGGTGAGCGTGAAAAGATTTATGAAAGAATAAATCGTAGAGTAGACCAAATGTTAGAAAATGGGTTGATCGATGAGGCACAAAAGTTGTATCCTAATAAAGAACTAAATGCGCTTCAAACAGTTGGTTATAAGGAGCTTTTCTCTTTTTTTGAAGAAAAAACAACTAAAGATGAAGCCATACAAGAAATAAAAAAAAATACCAGAAGATTTGCTAAAAGACAACTAACCTGGTTTAAAAAAGACTCAAATATATATTGGTTTGACTTTGAAACTGATACAAGTAAACTATTGAAAAAAATAGAAGATCTTATTTAATTATTTTTAAAGCCCTATATCCTTTATAAATACAATCCCTTTTTTATCTTTGCCAAAATTATAATATAAAATGAAATTAAAAATAATAGTAGCTGTCTTTTGCTTTGCAAGTTTTTTTGCAAACGGACAATCCAAAGTAGGTACCATAAATTCTGAATTTATTGTAGGATTAATGCCTGAAGCTAAAGAAGTTTTAAAAGAATTAAATCTTTATGCTTCTAAATTAGACTCATCGTATCAAATTAAATTAACTGATTACAATGCCAAAGTAACTGCCTTTCAAAAACTTGACCCAAGTTTATCAGATAGTTTCAAAAAGATTAAGATTGATGAAATAAATGCGTTAGAACAAGAACTGCAAAAAAGTCAACAAAATGCAAATAGTTTAATAGGTTTAAGAAGAGATCAATTAATGAATCCATTGTATCAAATTCTTGGGAAAGCTATCACCGAAATAGCAAAAGCTGAGGGATACTCTCAAGTACTCACCACTTCTGGTAACGAATTTGCCTACATAGATGAAGCATTTGACATTACACAAAAAGTGATGGACAAATTAGGATTAAAAATGCCTCCTCCAGCAAAAAAATAAATAGCTATCATTAACTAACAAAAAAAGAGAAGCATATATGCTTCTCTTTTTTTTTGAACTTATTTTAAAATTTATCTTCTACTGTAATTTGGAGCCTCTTTAGTAATGGCTACATCATGGGGATGACTCTCATTAATACCAGAAGTAGTTATTCTAACAAACTTTCCTGTAGTTTTTAACGTTTCAATGTCCTTGGAACCACAATAGCCCATTCCTGCTTTTAACCCTCCTATAAACTGGTGAATACTTTCATCTAAATTCCCTTTATAAGGAACCCTACCTACTATTCCTTCTGGAACTAATTTCTTTATATCATCTTCTACATCTTGAAAATATCTATCCTTAGAACCTTGCTTCATAGCTTCTACTGATCCCATACCTCTGTAAGACTTGAATTTTCTTCCTTCGTAAATAATTGTCTCACCAGGAGATTCTTTTGTTCCAGCTAAAAGTGAGCCTAACATCACACAATCTGCTCCAGCTGCAATTGCTTTTGGAATATCTCCCGTATAGCGAATTCCTCCATCTGCAATCACTGGAACACCTGAGTCTTTGATAGCTTCTGCAACCTCTAACACAGCAGAAAATTGAGGAAACCCAACTCCTGCTACAACCCTTGTGGTACAAATGGAGCCAGGACCAATTCCAACTTTAACGGCATCAGCTCCAGCTTCAACTAAATAGATTGCAGCTTCAGCTGTAGCAATATTACCAACAACAACGTCTAATGCTGGAAAAGCTTTTTTTACAGCTTTCAAAACTGTCACCACTCCTTTTGTATGTCCGTGTGCCGTATCAATAATTACAGCATCTACTCCTGCATTTACTAGAGCCTTTGCTCTATCTACAGCGTCTCCAGTAACACCCAAAGCAGCTGCAACTCGTAATCTTCCATAACTGTCTTTATTGGCTATTGGTTTTTGGGTAACTTTTGTTATGTCTCTAAAAGTAATTAATCCACGTAATTTATATTTGTCATCTACAATTAAAAGCTTTTCTATTTTATTAAGTTGCAAAATAGATTCTGCATCTTTTAATGAGGTACCTACAGGTGCGGTAATCAAATTTTTTTCGGTCATTACCTCTACAATAGCCCTTTCATTGTTGTGTTCAAAACGTAAATCTCTGTTGGTAACTATACCCCTTAAAACACCATTATTGTCTACAACTGGGATACCACCAATTTTATGCTCTCTCATCGCATTATTAGCATCTGCTACAACAGCAGTTAGTGGAAGGGTAACTGGATCTATGATCATTCCACTTTCAGCTCTTTTTACTTTTCTAACCTCTTGAGCTTGATTATCTATAGACATATTTTTATGCAACACTCCTATTCCTCCTTCTCTAGCCATAGCAATAGCCATTGAAGATTCTGTCACTGTATCCATAGCGGCAGATACAATGGGAACATTTATTGTAATATTTCTAGTAAATTTAGTTTGAATGTTAACTTCTCTTGGAAGAACATCAGAATAAGCGGGGACTAAAAGAACATCATCATATGTTAAACCTTCTCCTAGTATTTTTGAATTGTGAGCAATCATGGTGCAATTAACTTAAAATTAATTGCAAACAAATTTACAACATATTTATGGATATAGTGAAAATAAATAACTATAAGAATTCTTAGGTAATTTTATCGTACTTACTAAGCCAAGAATATTCGCTAAAATTTTTTCCAGATGAGGCACCAACAATCAACAACATTCCTAATACACCTTTAACGTAAAATAGAAATAGCATAAATAGGTGACCGAAATGAGTATTACCACCATAGATAATGTTTTTTGTTAGAATTGTAAGAAGAAAACTAACAGCAAAAATTGAGATACCTAAATTTTCTACATTTTTAACTCCCCAATATTTTAGTCTTCTTAGCGGATGTAAATCAGTACCCCATTTATGGATTAAGTAATAATAATCATTACCCATTGGAGCAAAAAGAAGAGGGTCGTCTGCTTTGTCTAATCTAAATAATTTTGAAGGTGCTATGATTTTAAAACCATCTAAAACAGTATTATGTTTATTTTCTAAGGTTTTAATCTTGTCAATAACAACATCTGGATAAGACCCTTTAAAGTATTTTGTATCTAAAAAACGAAGACGATAATTAACACAAATTTTTTCAATGTGTGATATATGAAAAATAGCATTTGTATCTACTTCATCAATATTAAAAGTATTTACATTTCTATTGATAGGTGAAGCAGATAATCTCTCTAAAACTGATTTGTTTGGTGTAGAGATTTCATTAAAAATTGACTCAACCCAGTCAATAATTTTGTGAGTTTTTATATTATTTTCTCTCTCTTTAATTAGTTTTTTCTGTAAATCTATAGATTTTAACATCGTCAATTTATTTTTTTATAAAAATACAACAAAGTTTGCAAAACATCTTGTGTAAATAATGATTGTAATAATTTTGAATAATTCTTAATAAACAAGGAATTAAAATTTAAATTGCAGAGTTAAATACCAGTTTCTTGGAATAGAAGGGATAATTCCAGGACCTGGATAACCCGTTGCTCTTCTTGTAAAATATCTATTATCTAATACATTATTAACTCCTGTTTCTAATTTCATAAACTTATATTTATAAGAAGCTGAAATATCTAAAATATCGTAGGAAGGTATTATACCAACAATGCCACTAACATCTCCTGAACCAGAGTTTTCAGCATCTGAAAATTGATCAGAAAGATAGGTGTATTGTATACTTGAAGTAAAATTATCAAAACCAAAACGAATACCTGTTTTTAAATTCACATCAGGAACAAACTCAACCTTATTTCCAACTATTCCATTTGTAATAGCCCTGGTATATTTTGAATCAATAACAGAGGTATTGATGAAATAATTAAAACTATAACGTTCATCTAGTTTAAGAATTTTTTTAAAATTTAAATCAATAACTGATTCTAAACCCAAAATTTTTGCATCTCCAACGTTTGTCCTTAATTGTCCTAAATTATTTACTGGTGGTATTGTAGTATATAAAAACCCTATTCTGTCTTTGTAGAATAAATTAAAAAAACTAACGTCATAAGAAATCCAATTATTTAGACTACCTCTAGCTCCTATATCTAAAGTAAAACCATTGGCATCGCCAATATTTTCGTCTACAGCGTTTGAAGGGTTTATAATGTTTACATCTGAGAATGTAACCGATCGATAATTTTGAGATATATTTCCATAAAATTCTAAGAATGATGAAGGCTTATAACTTAATCCTAACCCTAATAAAATAAAGGAACGCTCCTTAACTTCATTTATATTTTTTTCCTCATCTCCTATTGGATTTCCCGCAGCATCAAAATTAATTCTTTTTGAAATACCTTGACTTTCAGTTTTTATATACTCAAAGCGTGCACCAGGA
>Ga0228670_1000511_pt1 | contig 21810 bp, 34 predicted proteins | sample 85DmetaG_FD_182785 | JGI IMG/M metagenome (GOLD analysis project Ga0228670, IMG submission 182785) | Seawater microbial communities from Monterey Bay, California, United States - 85D | ecosystem: Environmental > Aquatic > Marine > Coastal | place: USA: California | collected 2016-10-13
GATGCAAGAAGTTGGTTTAACAAAGATAATAAAGATTTTGTATTTGTTTGTAATGCAGCAGGATATGACCCTGAAACAGTTATATCAAAACTAAATAAACATTTATTAAAATTAATTGAGGAACTTAAAAATGTCAGATGATAACATAACAAAAGAAAGTACACATAAAGGAATTCCAGTGACTGACGTAAGGTCAGCACAAGAAGCACTTCTAGGATTAATGGAAACTCCAAAGGAGCAAATCCAAGAATCTGAAGAAGTAACAGAAACTCAGGAAGATGTTTCTGAACAGGCAATGGAAGTTGCCGAATCAGTTGACACAGAAGTAGAAGATTCAAATGAATTAACTGCTGAAGATATATCTGATGATACTCAACAAGAGGAAGTCGAGGAACGAACTTTCACCGTAAAAGTAAACGGCAAGGAAGTAGAAGTGACCCAAGACGAACTATTAGATGGGTATAGCAGAACTTCTGATTACATACAAAAAACTCAAGTATTGTCTGAGCAACGCAAAAAAGTAGAAGATGAGCTTACTGCGACTCAACAAGAAAGACAGCGATACACACAGGCACTTGAGCAGTTGGAAGAATCTACAGACTATGAGATAGCTCAACTTAAGTCACAAGATTTGGAAAAACTCAAGGAAGAAGACCCACTAGCTTACATGCAACGTAAAGATGCACTGCGTGATTTGGAAGAAAATAAAATAAAAATTGCAAATCAAAAAGCGAAAGCACAAGAAGCAGAGCAAAAAGAAATGCAAAGTAAGTTAATGCAACAAAGAGAAGAACAGTTAAAAATATTAACTGAAAAATTACCTGAATGGAATGACCCTGAAAAGGGAACTAAACTAAAGTCAGACATAAAAAATTATGCTATGGCTAAAGGTTTTTCTGAACAGGAAATAAGTATGTTAATAGATGCAAGAAGCATACAAGTTCTTCACGATGCAATGAAGTATGAAAATCTTTTAAATGCAAAGATTGCAAATAAAAAGAAAAAGGTAGTACCTAAAGTACAAAAACCTGGAACATCTACTTCTAAAGGTGAGGTTAAATCTGAACGTGTTAAGCAATTAAAATCCAAAGCTAGAAAATCAGGCAGAGTCAATGATGCTGCAAAGTATATTGAATCTATGCTTGGCTAGTTTTATTAATTAACTTAAACACAGAGGTGTAAATAATGGCACAACTATCAAATACATTTGAAACATTTGATGCCGTTGGTGGTCGTGAAGACTTACAAAATGTAATCTATGACATTTCTCCAACAGATACACCATTTATGTCTTCAATCGGTACTGGCGCTGCTAGTGCTGTAAAGCATGAATGGCAAACAGACAGCTTAGCAGCTGCTGCATCTAATGCTCAAATCGAGGGTGATGACTCTCCAAGCGCTGCATTATCTGCTACTTCAAGAGTGTTCAACTATACACAGATTTCGTACAAACCTGTTATGGTTTCAGGCACACAAGAAGCAGTAGACAACGCAGGAAGAAATTCTGAACTTGCTTACCAAATTGCTAAAGCAGGTAAAGAACTTAAAAGAGACATGGAACTAGACCTTACAGGTAAAACAGACGCAAGTGCAGGTTCAGGTAACGGTGCATCTGCTCGTAAATCTAAAGGTTTTGAATCATGGACAGAAACAAACAACAGTTATGGTGCAGGTGGTTCTAACTCTAGTGGTGCTGTCACAGACGGTACACAAAGGGTTCTTACAGAAGCTATCTTGAAAGGTGAGCTTAAGTCTTGCTTTGATAACGGTGGTGACCCTGACCTACTAATTGTTGGTTCATTCAACAAACAAAAAGTATCAGGATTTACTGGTAACTCAACTCGTATGGACATGGCAGAAGATAGAAGTTTAGTAGCTACTATTGATGTTTATGTTTCTGACTTCGGTGAAGTTAGAGTTGTTGCTGATAGATTCCTACGTTCTTCAGGTAGAAGTGCGTTAGTAGTTGATACAGAAATGTTTGCGACTGGTTTCTTAAGACCTTTCCAAACACAAGAACTAGCAAAAACTGGTGATGCTGAGAAACGTTTACTACTCGCTGAGTGGACACTCGTTGCTAAAAACGAAGCATCTTCAGCTACTATTGCTGACTTGACAACTTCATAAAAAATATACAACAACCCGTTGTAAGGGGTAGGTTTTACTTCATTTTCCTACCCCACCCAAGATACTAATTAATAATGACCTTGAAGAACGTATCGCTTCGGAACGAGGGTTATTAATATAAGGAGACTTTAATGAGAACATTAAACGATTATTTTGTAACAGCAGAGATAGAAGACGTATCTACTGCATCTAGTACATTCGTACCAGTGCCTGACGGTGGACGAGTAATTAAAATTATATCTGCACTACAAGGTGCTATTAGTGGTGGTAATGCTGCAGTTTCTTTTGAAATTGGTGGTACAGCTATTACTGGTGGTGGCATAACAGTTGCTCACTCAGGTTCAGCAGCAGGTGATGTAGATTCAGCAGAACCAACAGCAGCTAATAGAGTTGAAGAAAATGGAACTATCGAAATGATAACAGATGGTGGCTCTACAGGAACAGCTAAATTATTAGTAACATTTGTAGTTAGGAGATAAGCATGTCAAGAATGAGAGTAACAAATACTATCGTAAGAGGTGTTACTGCTACATCTCAACAATCTACAGCTACTGATGCAAATACTGAATATGTTAGAATTGTATCTGATACAGATGGAGTGCATATAGCTTTTGGTGCATCACCAACAGCAACAACAAGTACAACAATACTTGGCGCATATGACCCTGAAATATTTAAGATTGATGGTGGTATGAAAGTAGCTGCAATACTTGCAAGTGGAACAGGTAACATTTATATAGATGAGTTAAGCGAATGAGAAGAAAGATAGGCAATGGTCAAACATTTCATTACCATGAACCTACTGGTGAGTTTGCTATAGAACACATCGAAAATATACAACCCCTTTTAGACCAAAATAAAAAACTTCAAAATGAAGACCATAGTATACGAGACGAGTTTAGACTCTCTGCTCGTATACCTATGACTGTAGTTTATGAATGGAAAAGACTATTTGGGGTTGATGTATATAAAAAAGACCACGCACAAGCAGTAAAAAAATTATTAAACAGTCCTGATTACAGGTATCTAAAGACAACCAATAGGCGCATATAATGGCAATATCGAATTACTCAGAACTTAAATCAGCTATCGCTGACTGGTTAGATAGAACAGATTTAACTGATTCTATTTCTGACTTTATTACACTAGCAGAAGCTAGACATAAAAGAGATTTTAAACTTAGAAGAATGGAAACAAGAGTTACAGCAAACACTATAGCTGATACTGAGTATTATACATTGCCAGACCAATATGTTGCTATGCGTAATATACAATTAAACACTGACCCTAAAACATCTTTAGAATATTTAACACCTGAACAAATGGACAGGATATATGCAGGAAGTATGAAAGGTAAACCAAGAGCATATAGTATTATAGGGAATGATATACAGTTAAGACCAATACCTGATAGCGCATATGAAATAGAAATATTATATTTTAAACACTTTACTGCCTTATCAGATTCAGCACCTACTAACGAGATGCTTACAAACCATCCTGATATTTATTTATATGGCTCATTAGTAGAAGCAGAACCTTATTTACAAAACGATAAACGAATTCAAACATGGGCTAGTTTCTATGATAGAGCAAAGAAAGATATAATAGACTCTAATGAAAGAGATAGACACTCAGGTGTAGCTCCTACAACAAGAGTTGATTACGGATTATATTAATGACAGTTTGGGCAGAACAATCTACAACTAGTACCAACTGGGAACTAGAGGGAACATTTTTTTTTAAAACAGAAGATGATTTGTTCTTTTTTGCAACAGAAAACAATATTATTTTTGAGCAAGAAAACATACCAGTATTAACAGTTGATGATTGGACAGTACAATCGACAACAGCAACCACATGGACATAAATGGCAAATAAGAAATTTTCAGAATTAACAGAAGTTATTACCCCCAATAGTGAGTCTATATTTGCTACAGCTTACGATGGGGATAACTTTAAAGTTACACTAACAAACATAGCTGCAAACATGCCGTCTATTACTACAACTGGCACAGTTACAGCTACAACGTTTATAGGTAATGTAACAGGTAATGTTACAGGTTCAGTTACAGGTAACGCAGATACAGCTACAGCTTTAGCTACAGGTCGTACAATAGGTATGACAGGTGATGTTACTTGGACTTCAGCATCTTTTGATGGTACAGGTAATGTAACAGGCACAGCTTCTATAGGAAGTGGTGTTATTGTTAATGCCGATGTCAATGCAAGTGCAGCAATAGATGCAAGTAAAATACATGATGGCACAGTTTCTAATACAGAATTTGGATATTTAAATGGTGTTTCTTCTGCAATACAAACGCAGATGGACACAAAGATTACAGCTAGTTCTACAGACACTTTAACCAATAAGACTATCAATACAGCTAGTAATACGATTACAATAGTAGAAGCAGATATATCAGACCTCGGCTCATATATCACAGCATCTTCTACAGACACACTAACTAACAAGTCTGGAAATATTAGTCAATGGACAAACGACTCAGGATATTTAACATCGTTTACAGAAACAAATGATTTATCATCAGCAGTTACTTGGGCAAATGTACCTGACGCAAACATAACACAATCATCAGTTACACAGCATCAAGCAGCATTAAGTATTACAGAATCGCAGATTAGCGACTTAGGTTCTTATATAACTGCAAGTTCAACTGATACTCTAACTAATAAGTCAGGAAGTAACAGTCAATGGACTAACGATGCAGGATTTATTACAGCTTCATCTACAGATACACTTACCAATAAGTCAGGTAACATTAGTATGTTTACTAATGATTCAGCTTACTTAACTGGCAACCAAACAATAACATTAAGTGGTGATGCTAGTGGTAGTGGCACAACGGCTATTACAGTTACAGTTGCAGATGATTCGCACAACCATATCATATCTAATGTCGATGGATTACAAACAGCACTAGATGGCAAGGTAGCAGAAACAGCTTCTACAGGTAGTGCTGAGATTCCTGCAGGTACAACAGGCGAAAGAGATGGCTCACCTAGTGCAGGTTTTTTAAGATTTAATACAACTGATACATCATTTGAGGGCTACGATGGTAGTGCTTGGGGTGCAATCGGTGGTGGTGGAGGAGCATCAGCAGGTGGTGCTATCTATGAAAACGCAGATGATATAACATCTGACTATACAATAACATCAGGTAAGAACGGATTTTCAGTTGGACCAATGACCATAGCCAGTGGTGTAACAGTAACAGTTCCTAGTGGACAAAGGTGGGTAATACTATGACATGTAAGGTTAATTGCGACACATCAGATGGATTAAAATTAGTATCAGATACAAGTGGTGCTTTAGATATCCAATCAGCAGGTGTAACTAAGGTTTCTATGGATAGTAGTGGCAATGTTTCTATTGGTGGAAATGATGTTTTAACTGATGCAGCAAAAACTTTATCTCAAAACGGATATCAAAAGTTTTCTAATGGGTACACAATCCAATGGGGCAAACATACCTCATCATCAAGCTCGTTTACGGTAACTTATCCTGTAGCATTTACTACAGTTTACAGTGTAGTCTTAACACCTTTTGATACAGGAACAGATACAGGTGGAACAAGTAATGCTGATTCATTATCACCTGATAGTAATGTTGGAAATACAAGTTTTAAAGTTTCACATTATACCCCAATGGAGGGTATTTATTGGATAGCAACAGGGATAATATCATGAAGTTAGCACACATAGATGATAACAATAAAATTTTAGGTTGGTATGATTCTGAGATACATTCATCAATACCAAGTAAAACAATAGAAGTTTCTGAAGAACAATGGAAAAATTCCATTAACAATAATCATAATAAAATAAATTCTGATGGCACAACAGAAACATTTGACTTTAGAACAGATGAAGAAAAAGCATCTGACCAAGCTCGTATAGATGAGTTAGCACAAAAGGAAACTGACAAAGCATCAGGCAAAGCAAAGCTAAAAGAATTAGGATTAACAGATGCACAGATTAATGCGTTGGTAGGAGAATAATTAATGGCACTCACTTTACATGGTACAAGGGCTAGCAATACAGATGTATTAACACCTGATTTTAGTGGTGCAATTATACAGGTTGTGTCAACAACAAAGACTGATGCTTTTTCTACGACCTCTACATCTATGACTGATATAACAGGTCTATCAGTTAGTATTACACCTAGCTCGACATCTAATAAAATATTAGTAACAGGAATGGTAGTCGGCAGTCATTCAGCAGATAAACTTTCTTATTACAATTTAGTTCGTGGCTCAACAAATATTTGCACAAGCACAGGAGCTTCAAGTCTAAACTTAACAGTATTTCAAGACACAGAAGCATTTTCTGACTTTGATAGAGCATTACTACATATGCCAATTAATTTTTTAGATAGTCCATCAACAACTGCTTCTACAACTTACAAAATGCAAATACAGACTACCGAGGGAACTGTTTTTGTAAATAGAAGAGGTTTAAACAGTGCTGTAGGTGCAACATCAACAATAACAGTCATGGAGATAGCAGGGTGATAGATAGAGCAATATTAAAAATAAATCCTAATGCAAAATTTTCAGTCAATGCAGATGATATAAATCAAATAACATGGCTAGAGGGTACAACTCCTATTTCTACATCTGATATTAATGCACAACTAGGTGCAGTAGAGTTAGATATGGCATTAGAAGATTTAAGAAGAAAAAGAAATAAACTATTAGCAGAAACAGATTATTTAGCATTATCTGATGTGACTATGTCATCTGATATGGAAACATATAGACAATCATTAAGAGATTTAACAAATGGATTGGACACAGTAGAAAAAGTAAATGCTGTAACTTTCCCAACAAAACCATAGAGGAAGCAGATTAATGGCAAGTATAAAACTAACAGGTGATACTTCAGGTGAAATAACAATCTCAGCACCTGCTGTAGCAGGAACTAATACTCTTACTTTACCTGCATCTACAGGCACAATGGCTCTTACATCTGATGTTTCTGAACCAAACTTTGTTAGATTAGCAGGTGAAACTTTAAGTTCAGATGTATCTTCTATTGCTTTTAGTACATCTGTTATTACAACAACTTACAAAACATATGTTCTCTATTCAAGATTACAACCTAAAACAGATGGTGCTAGGGTTATTTTAAGAGTAAATGATAATACAGGAAGTTTATTAACAACAGTTAGTGATTATGGCTCACAAGTTTATCGTGGCTCTGGTGTAGATTTTTCAGATAGCACAACTTCTTCTGTATATCCTGTAAGTTCATCAGGTAATGCCACAGGAGAATATGCTTACTATAAACATGAATTTAGTGAAATAAGAGCATCAGATAAAAAGACAACTTTCTTATTTCAAGGAACTAATATATCTACAGCAGGTAATTGTGCATTTCTAACAGGTGGAGCAATAGCTAGTGTTGCAGAAGATAATCAAGGATTAACAGTATTATTTGATTCAGGGGATATTGCATCAGGCAGTTCTTATGTTTTATTTGGAGTGAAAAGCTAATGAAAAAATATGTAGATGGTCAATATATAGAAATGACAGCAGAAGAAGTAACTGCTAGAGAATCTCAAATGACAAAAGATATAGAGTTTACACAGTCAGTAGAAAATAAGTTAGCACAAAAAGAAACCGACAAAGCAAATGGCAGACAAAAACTAAAAGACTTAGGATTAACAGATGCAGAAGTAAATGCATTGATAGGAGAATAATGAATGGGATTAGAAACAGGAACATATATAGATAGTCTTAATACCTCAAACCCAGGGGCAACTGATTCTGTTGCTCAAGGTGATGACCACATAAGACTTATCAAATCAACAATAAAAAATACATTCCCTAACATAACAGGGGCAATGACAGCAACACATACAGAATTAAATTTACTTGATGGTGTTACGGCAAATACTACAGAACTTAACTATGTAGATGTAGCAACACTTGGTACAGCAGAAGCATCAAAAGCACTAACTGTAGATGCAAGTAAAGATGTAACAGGTATTAGAAATATTACTGCTACAGGTGCATTGTCAGTTGGGTCAGGAACAGTAGGTGGTAATACAATAGCTACACTAGCAAACATATATCCTGTTGGTTCTATTTACATGAACGCAAGTGATAGCACTAATCCTGCAACTTTATTAGGTTTTGGTACATGGGTAGCATTTGGTGCAGGTCGTGTTCCAGTAGGTATAGATGCAGGACAAACAGAATTTGATACAGCAGGAGAAACAGGTGGTGCTAAAACTCATACATTGACCATTTCTGAAATGCCATCGCATAACCACAACCAACCATCAGGTATTCTTCCTGCACCTAATGCAAACGATTTGGATGTAACAGGTGGTGATGGCAGAACTTTAGGCAACAATATAAACACCGATAGTACTGGTGGTGGAAATGCCCACAACAACTTACAACCATATATCGTAGTATATATGTGGAAACGTACAGTCTAATGCCTACATTTGTAGCACCTGCTCCAAAGGGCATGATAAAAGATACAAACAATACTGTACTTCCACCTGAGTTTTATTCACATGCAAGTAATATAAGATTTACTGATAATGCAGGAAAGAAAATTAAAGGACATGATGCGGTATTTGGCACACCTACAGTAGCTCCATACTTTGTACTTAACTGGTCTACTGGAACAGCATCATATTGGTTTTATCCAGGCACAGCAAAGATTTATAGAACTGATGGTACTACTCATACAGACGTTACAAGGACTTCAGGTGGCGATTATGCCACTAATCTAGTTACATTAGGTAATTGGACAGGAACTGTATATAATGGTCTTCCTGTTTTTTGTAATGGTGTAGATAAACCACAAGCATTACCTAACGTAGGGGCTACTAATTTTGTAGATTTACCTAATTGGGATGCAGCAGACATATGTAAAACTATTAAATCATTTGGTAATTATTTAATGGCATTAGGAATAACAACATCTAGTACAGAATTTCCTAACAAAGTTAAATGGGGTGATGCAGCAGAAAACTTTAGTTACCCATCATCGTGGTCTCCGTCTGCAACCAATGACGCAGGGGAAGTTACTATAGGTGATGAGTCAGATTTTATTGTTGATGGTCTAGCACTTAAACAATCATTTGTAATATACAAAGAAAACTCTACATGGTTAGCTAACTACATTGGTGGTAATTTAGTATTTAGTTTTCAAAAGTTATTTAACGATACAGGTGTATTAAGTAGAAATTGTGTAGCTGAGTTTGATGGTAAACATTTTGTAGTTACTCAAGGAGATTTAGTAGTACATGATGGAGTAAGAAAACAATCTGTAGCTACTGATTTAGTTAAAAAAGAATTATTTGATAACATAAATGATGCATACTATAATCTCACTTTTGTTGCACATAACGTACAACAAACAGAAATGTGGGTATGCTATCCTACCGTAGGGTCGCAATATTGTAACAAAGCATTAATTTATAACTATGTTAATAACTCATTTACTTTTCGTGATTTGCCTGACATATATCATATTGGTAATGGAATTGTAGACCCTGGTTCTACATCTATAACTTGGAATACACAGACAGATACATGGACAGATTATAGTGGGGTATGGGGAGAAAGAACCTATAATCCTACAGAAAGAAGTATACTGATGGCAGGAACATCTGATACTAAATTGTATCGTGGTGATTTTGGCAGACAGTTCGATGGTGAAAACTACATATCGACACTAGAAAGAAAAGGGTTAACCTTAGATGGTAATACCAATACTGTTAAACAAGTAAGAAAACTAACACCTAAAGTAGCAGGGTCAGGACAAGTGGTTATATCAGTTGGAAGTTCTATGTCACCTAATGGAACATATACTTATACAACAGGACAAAACTTTGACCCAACACTTAATAATAAAGTAGATTGCAGGTCGACAGGTAAATACATCGCAGTAAGATTTCAACACACAGATAACAGTCCATTTGAACTTAATGGCTATGATTTAGAGTATGAAGTTATAGGGGAAAGATAATGGCACAAGCTCCTAAGTATGTACCTAATCCTGTACCTGCTAACTCAGAAGATTTACCTAGATATATCTTTGAAGAACTGACTAAGCTACAGGGGGCATTACAAGAAAACCCTATAGCATTTATAGAAGAAAAGAATGTTGAACCTAGTAGAGTAAAGCAAGGTGATATTGCTTATGCTGATGGTACTAACTGGAATCCAGGACAAGGTGAAAACCTATATTACTATGATGGCACTGTATGGAGAGCATTTGCAGGTGGTAGTGGTGCAGGTGATTTTGCACAGATTGCCGATACAACAGCACAGAATATAGCTACTGAAGATACAGCACAAGCTATAACTTGGAATACATTAGTATATTCACAAGGAATTACAATTAATGGAGTTGATACATCTAAGATAGAATTTAGTCGTAGTGGTAAATACTATGTAAACTTCTCTGCATTGTTACATTCGCAAAGTGGTAACAACAAAGATATATGGTTTTTCCCAAGAATAAATGGTACAGATATAACAGGAGCAGGAATAGCACATACACTTGCAACTAATGACCATAGAAGAACACTATCTAAAGCAGGGATATTTGACATAACTGCAGGTGATTATCTACAAGCAATGATGGCAGCAGATGACACCGATATAGATATAGACCCATTAGCAGCTACAGCATTTGCACCTGCTACTCCATCAGCTACAATAAGTATTATACAAGTAAGTCAATAGGAGAAATAAATGATATACGTTTCAGGAATACCTGCTCGATACATTGATGATGTATGGAGTGAATGTGAAAAATATGTAGTGATGGGTATAAATAAAGCGCAAGAAGAAATGAATGAACATGACATCTATTATTTTTTAAAAGATGCAGAGATGCAACTATGGGTTGTATTTGATGAAGACAACGGGAAAGAAATTAAAGCTGTAGTTACTACACAAATAATAAATTATCCACAGAAGAAAGTCTGCCGTATTGTTACATTAGGTGGAGATGGAATGGATGAGTGGGTAGCACAGGTATTAGATGTACTAGAAGAATGGTCAACAGAACAAGACTGTGATGCCATGGAAACAGTATGCAGAAAAGGATTTATTAAAAAATTAAAAAACTTTGGATATGAACAAACATATTCGATAGTTGGAAAAGAACTCACAACAATACATTAGGAGAACATTTATGAGTAAAGGTGGTGGAGGTACAACCCAAACTGTACAAAAAGCCGACCCATGGATAGGGCAACAACCCTATCTAACTGATATATATGGAGAATCACAAAGACTATATCAACAAGGTCCAATGCAGTTTTTCCCTGGACAAACATATGCAAGTCCAAGTCAAAAGACTGAACAAGCAGAAGCAATGATTGCTCAACAAGCATTAGGTAGCCAACAAGTTATGGCTCAACAAGCTGCGTTAGCAAATCAATTTGGATTAATGCAACCACAAATGTTATCACAAAATCCATATCTTGCAGGTGCAACAGAAGCTGCGCTAAGACCAGTATATGGACAGGCACAAGGACTATTACAACAAGCAAGACGTGGCGCTACCCAAGCAGGACAGCTAGGTGGCACAAGACAAGCTATACTTGAACAAGGTGTAATATCAGACTACTTGCAAAAGGCAGGTGATATTAGTTCTCAAATGTATTCTAAAGCATATCAAGATGCTGTTGATGCTCAACAAAGAGCAATTAGTTTAGCACCATCTGTTATGCAAATGGGGTTAGCTCCTGCTCAGACATTAGGTCAAGTAGGAATGGCAGAACAAGCAAGACAACAACAAGCTATAGATGAAGCACGTGCTAGGTTTGAGTTTGGGCAACAAGCACCTATGCAAGCATTAAGAGATTACTCTGGTATAACTCTTGGAAGTATATTGCCTGGAACAACAACATCATCTCAGCAAGGTGGAGACCCATCATTTATGCAACAAGCAGTAGGTGCAGGTTTACTTGGTGTTGGAACTTACAGTGCATTAGGTGGTGGATTAACTGGTTCTGCTGCAATGGCATCTACACCATATGCTTTACCTGTAGCAGCAGCATTATCAATAGCTAGTTTATTTGATTAGGAGATAACATGTTAGGATTATTTAACGAAATAGCGAACTGGAATCTTTTTAAATCAGATGAAGAAAAAGAAAAAGAAAGATTAGCTAAAATATATACTAACCCAGTAACTGGAGAAGTAGAACAATATACTAGTGGACTAATGGGTATGCGTCCTGAAGTGCAAGCACAAATGCAAAGACAAGTTGATGCACAACAAGCTAAACCAATCATGGGACAGATAGGACCTGATGGACAACCTATTGGATTTTTTGATGCACTTACAGGTGTAAGACCAATAGACATTACACAAGGAACTGTTGCTGCACCTGACCCAATGGCTACTATGAGAGCGAATCTACAAGACACATATGATTTATCTACAGGTAAATTTAAAGGTAAAGAAGCAGTTGAAGCTGTATCAGAAGCTACCAAAGGAATGTCACCTAATACCTTGATAACTTTATTAAGTGCATTTCAACAGGATAAACCTAAAGCTCCAACTATAACTGATACTCCAACAGCAACTAGAGGATTAATGTTTGATGACGAAGACCCATATGAAAGATACAGAAGACAAGGAGGAATGTTTTAATGGCTATAGATAAAGAAGAAAAAGATTTAGCATCAGGCATCGGAGAACTTCTTGCTCCTACTACAGCAGGAGATACTGAGTCTATGCTAAAAGCTATACAAAATGCTGCTCTAATAAGGGCAGGTATAGGTATTATGGGACAAAGACAAATGGGGGAATCAGGTTTTGATGTAGCTAGTAGAGTATTAAAAGATGTATCTACAGATGCTGCAACACAAATAGCTGCCGTACAAAAATTAAAAAAAGATACTGCTGCTACAAAACTTGCAGTTAAAAAAGAAACTAGAGCAGAAGCTAAAGATGCACTGAGTGCATACGATAAATTATATTTTAAATATGACCCAGTTCTTGGAATGACTAAACAAAAAGACGGTGCATTGTTAACTGCTAACATACCACCACCATCACAAGAATTATTTAAAAACGAAATGTATGATATCTTTTTAAGTGATACAGGTTTATTTGATGTACTACAAAGAACACATATTGAAGCTGTAAAACAAGCTAAAGAATTAGGAGAAAAACACGAATGGGAAGATACCATTGCACAATTTAATAAGTGGGCAGGTAAATAGTGGTAGATATTACCAAGATATTAGAGGAACAAACAACTCCTCCTAATCGTTCTACTATAGATATGTCAAATATGTTTGATGAGGAAACAGCTCCATCAGAATATTCTACCATTAATGAAGATAAAGTAGGAACTGTAAGAGAAGATGTAGGTGGACTGTCAAGAAAAGAAGCAATGGCTTTTGCAGGTAGCATGGGGTTTGCAGATACATACAGAGGAATAAAACAAATATTTGGTATTGGTGAAGAAACTATGAAACAAGACCAAGCTAAATTAAATAGAATATTTGCTAACAAAGATTATGGTAGAGCAGCATTAGGCGCTTACATGGGTGGTGTAGTAGCTGACCCATTTGGTTGGGTAATACCAGTAGCTAAAGCTAAATCAATATCATCATTAGTTAAACAAGGAATGGCATATGGTGCAGGATTTGGTGCAGCAGGATATACAGACGAAACATCTTTTGCAAACAACACAGAAATGTGGGAACAAAAAATGATTCAAGCAGGATATGGTGCAGCATCAGGTGGATTAATAACGGGTGTTATAGGATTAGCAGGTAAGAAAGCATTAGGGTTTGGTGAAGAATCATCTGCCTTAACAAAGATAGATGATGAAGTAGAGACACAAAGATTACAAAAATTATCTGCAAAAGAAAGAGATGAAGAAGTATTAAAGAACAAAGGTCTTACAGAGCAAATGACTATGGCTAATAAATATGCCGAAAAAGTTGGAAGACCTTTATGGAACTCTATGACAAAAAATCCGTTAGGTGCTACAGGAGCATTAGGTGGAGCATATGTAGGTTTAAATTATTTAGAAGATTCTAATTCTGCTGAAGAATATATGATTAACACAGGTATTACAGCACTTGCTTTTTTAGGTGGCAAAAGAGCAGGTACTTATTTACAGAATACAGAAACAGGAAACAAGTTAGTTTATGCTATCAATCCTGACATACATATGTCTCCTGAAATATATACCCAGTGGAATAAAATGAAAGGAACAATATCAGGGCATCAGTCTGCCCTTTCTTCTTTACATGCTGACTTAACTAAACTAACACCTGAAGAAAACAAACTTGCTTATCAATTATTCAGTGGGGATTTGGACGATAAAATCCTAACTAAGATGTCAGACAAAAACAATCTATCTCCAGAAGTAGTTGATAATTTACTAAAACTAAAAGACAAAAAATTAAAAATCTTTACCAAGATAGGTGAAGATATGAGAGATGCAGGTATATTAAGTGATGACGTTTTTAAAACTAATCTTGATTCATACCTAAGAAGAACTTATCAAAAAGTTTTAGATACTAAAGGACCACAAGAAGCTGCAAAACTTAAAGGTGTATTAGGTAAGATAAGAGGAGACAGTGTTAGAGGTAGAGGAATAATAGTAAGGTCAGGTGTAAAAGCTGATGAAGTAGCAGGTATTGTAGACCCACTAAGACAAGAAAGAATATTAGATACAAAAATAAAAACTGATTACGAAAAAAAATTTGCAGATACAGATACCGTTGATGTAGAAAAAAGAGGTAAGCTAATAAATAGAGTACAAAGTAAAGCTGACCCTGATTATATTGCACAAAAGAGTGACCTAGACCAAGGGTCTAACTATGGAGTTATTGTAAAAGATAATGAAGATGGTACACACGATATCATTGCACAACTTACAAAAAAAGAAAGAGAAGAACTTGGTGAAATAGAAGATGCTGCATTGTCAGTATCTAGAACAGCAAAAGATTTAAACACTACATTAGGTTTAGGTAGATTTTATAAAGGTGTACTAGATGACGGAGCAGGGAAATATGTTTTTGACCAAAGCACATTTATTGGAAAAGATAAACAGTTTGCTAACCTACAAGAAATGAAAGAGGGTGGGTACAAAATTATACCCAATGAATTTATAAAAGATGAGGTAGGAGATAACATACCTAAATATGGTGCGTTAAACGGAAAGGTTGTACCTGAAGATACATTCAAAGATATAGAACTATTAACTAAAATTAGAGAAGATAACTTTGCGTATGGCAATGGACTAGCAAACAAGTGGTTTAAACTACAAAGGTTTTGGAAGAAAACTAAAACTGTATACAATCCTGCTGTACACATGAATAACTTAGTTGCTAACTTTTCTATGTACTATATGTCTAACGGGAGTTGGAAAACATTTTCTAAAGCATCTAAAGAATTCAAACAAATCTTTGCATACGAAAGAGGTAAGGTAGAACTAGAAGATTTACCTAAAGATTTAAGAGACTTATACAATGAGGGTGGACTAAGCGCTGATTTAGTTTCAGCAGAAATGAGAGCGCAAGGTAATCTAGAAAATGTATATGACGATTTAATTAAAACCCACAAAACTGATGGCGCAGAAAAAACAGGTGACTTTATGAATGATGTGCTTGATACAGGTATGCGTCAGTTAAGAAAAGGTAGTAAGATTTTTGGTCCTGCCGATAAATTATCTTCAGACATATACCAATTAGAAGATAAGATATTTAGATATGCTTTGTACAAAACTAGAAAAGAACAAATCAATCCTAAGACTGGTAAGTTATATACTAATGAAGAAGCAGCAAAAGATGCTATAAGATATTTTATTGATTATGATATTAGAAGCCCTAAAGTAAACCTGTTTAGAAATGTAGCAGTACCATTTTTATCTTACAGTTATAGAATAATACCTTTACTGATAGAAACAGCAGCAGTTAGACCACAAAAGTTTGCAGTATTAGCAGCACTTGGATATGCAGCTAATGATATGGGTAGAGAAACAGCAGGTTCTACAAGAGACTTAGAAGATACTGAAAGAAAACTTATGCAAGAGTTTAGAAAAAAAAGAATGTTTGAGAATCCTTTTGTTGATATGCCTTATGCAAACATAAGATTACCTTATGATGGAATCAATGGTGGCGCTAAGTATTTTGATATAACTAGGAAACTTCCTGGTGGTGATGTGTTTGCTATGGGAGGACCAGGAGCAGGTGGTATTCCTTATTTACCTGCATCGACACAGTTTGGTGGCATAGGTATGACTGCTCTTGATGTTTTTGTAAAAGGACAAGATAGTTTTACTGGTCAAAAATTTGATGAGATGGGGCTTAGCCGTTCTGAAATATTTTTAAATAGAACATCTAAGTTTGCTCAAGACTTTGTTCCTAACCTACCAGTATTTGCAGGAACTCCTTTAGCAGATTTAACCCCTGCATCAAGAAAAGTAACACAAGCATTTCAAGAGGGTGGATACCAAACGTATTCTGACCCACTAACAGGGCTAGAAGCATTAGCTAGTACATTTGGTTTAACTGTAAACACAGCAGACATAGAAAGACTAGCTGTGTTAAAAGGTAAAGAAGTAAAAGGACTACAGTCACAATACAAAAAAGAATTAAAAAGTTTAGATATGGACAGAAGAAAAGGTTTAATATCTTTTGATGAATACCAAGAAAAATTTCAGGATTTAAGAGAAAGATTAGTTAAAGAAATGGAGGAAGCTACAAAGAAATGATACCGTTTGAAATTATTACCATGTTAGGTTCATCATTACTTACTGGTGTACTATCTATATGGTCACAGAAATCTAAGGATAATGCAGACCAACAACGATATCTCATGCAAAGAGCAGAGATAGAAAGAGCATCAGTTGATGACGCAAGAAAACATGGTGGTCACTTTCAATCCGTAACAAGAAGATGGATGGCATTATTATCAGTTATATTTATTATATGTCTACCTAAAATAGCAGTATTCTTAGACCCATCAGTACAAGTACATCTTATGTATCTTGAGCAAGTCAAAGAGGGTTGGTGGATATTTGGCAGTACCCAAGAGGTTACAGCATTTAAAGGTTTAAGTGGTATCGTAATTACTACAGCAGATACACATTTTCTAGCAGCGATATCGGGTTTTTATTTTGGTTCGGCAGCTACTCGCAGATGATAGATAAATTGATTACAGCAGCAATACCATTGTTGTTAGCAATGTTAGGGTATTTATTTACTAGCTTATTAAATATACATGATAGTGTAAACATACTTAATCAGAAGATGTCTATACTAGTAAATATGGACAATCAAATAATACCATCTCCTGATAATGTTATTGAGCGCCAAAAGATTAAAGAAGATATAATGAAAGAGTTACTAAAAATAGATAAGAGATTATCAATCGTAGAGTGGAGAATAGATAATGACAGTAGAAAGAGCAGGTGAAAAATTCTCAGGATATAACAAACCAAAGAACTCACGTAAAGGTGGTAAGAAGTTTGCTGTATTAGCCAAAGAGGGAGACAAGATTAAGCTCATTAGATTTGGTGATGCTAACATGAAGATTAAAAAGAACATACCATCAAGACGTAAATCATTTAGAGCAAGACACAAGTGTGATACTGCTAAATCTAAACTAACAGCTAGGTATTGGTCATGCAAAAAGTGGTAAAGAAAGAAACAAAGAAACAGAAACAAATAAAGAAATGGATTAAGTTTCAAGAAGAACTAAATAGAACTCACAAGACTAGAGTGGGTGTTTTGAAACCTAATTAAAGCTAGAAATAGCAGAGGTTTCATGCCATGATAAACTTAATTAAGTTCTTACTAAGTAAGGTAAGGACGAAATATCTAAGACCTGAGATATCAGTCTTAGAATTTATACTAATATTAGTTATGTCATATTACATCACTAGATGGCTATATGCTTAAACTAATAGGAGATAACTATGAGCGCAAACATCCCTTATACAAAAAGGGAAATGCAAATCATCAGGGCTATCCATGCCATAGAACCTAATGCTAGGTTCAGTATCAAAGACAGGATAAGAGGAAGACTTGACTATCAGTACGGTGGTGTAGTATTCTTTAATTGTCTACCAATAACTTGGGACGAGATAATGGATAAGATTGATGAGCAAGAAGAAAGAAGACCTTATTAGTAATCCACCCCACTACACAAAGGGGATAGAAACTACTAAGTATATACGGTCATGGGATATGGACTATGTTCGAGGTAACATCATCAAGTATGTTACAAGATTTCCGTATAAAGGTACACCTGTGCAAGATTTAAAGAAAGCAAGATGGTACTTAGATTATTTAATAAATGAGGAAGAAAATAAATGACATACCAAATCAACAATAATGGTGGTAACTATAGTAGAGTAGGTATCATACAAAGAGACGAGGATGGTAATGCCCTACAATGTCCTCATTGTGATTCAACTCACTTAATTAAAGCAGGTCATTGTGGTACAGAAAAGAAAAGAAAAAGATGGAAGTGCAGGACTTGTAATAAAAAAACAGTTAGTCCTAAGATTACAAAGAATTACGAATTAGAAGAAGCTCAGAATCTTGATTGGTCTACAGAAGAACTAATCAATGCAAGAACAGAAGTATTCAAAAGAAAAGAAGCAAGAGAAAAGTCTGAAAAGTTTATCAACATAAAGATAGATGATAAGAAACCTATTGGATTATATATACAAGGAGACCCACACGTTGATGATGATGGGTGTGATTGGATATCATTAAGAAACCATATAGATATTGTTAATCAAACAGATGGTATGTATGCTTGTTCTGTTGGGGATTTATCTAATAACTGGGCTAGACGTGGTAAGTTAGCAGGATTATGGGCAGACCAAACGACAAATGGGGAGCAACAGTGGGCGCTTGTAGAATGGTTAGTCAATGCAACACCTTATATATTTATTGTTGCAGGTAACCATGATATGTGGGCTATGGAGGGTGACCCAATCAACTGGATGTGTAAACCTCTAAAGACTGTATACTCTAATCATAACGCAAGACTTAAAATCAAATTACCTAACCACGAAATCAAAGTAAATTGTTCTCATAATTTTAGAGGACATTCAATGTACAATACAGCACACGGTATTGTTAAACACGCATTGTTCAATGCAAGAGACCACTTACTTATAGCAGGTCATACTCATGTATCAGGATATAGCCCTATCAAGGATGCTAACTCAGATAAGATTATGCACTGTGTACAAGTAGGTTCATATAAGAAGTACGACAACTTTGCAAAGCAACTTAATCTTCCATGTAAGATGATGTCAGCTTGTGCTGTTGCTGTATTTAATACCAACTTAACTGAAGACCATCCTGACTTCATCAAAGTATTTTGGGAAGTTGAGGAGGGCGCTGACTATCTTAATTATCTAAGGAACAAATAATGCAACCAATAATTACTTTCCTAAATTGGGAGGACGCAGTCACCCCAACACACGGGTGGACTGACATTAAAGAATTAAAACCTGAACTAGCTGACTGTGTATCACTCGGTTTAATAGTTGAGGAAAATGATAAAACTATAACTATAGTCTCTCACATATCAGGTGATAAAGAGGGAACAGATATAGATGGGAGTTTAGTATTGGACAAGTCATGGATTAAATTCAGACTTGATATACCAGTACCTGAACATCAAACGAACAAGCTCAAAGAGTGGCTATTAAAAAAGGTGGAAGAATGAGAGTAGCAGATGAGAAGAAAGAAAAATTATTTGTAGAATATTTTACAAGTGGAGATACACTGGCTAACGCAACCAAGTCAGCACAGAAAGCAGGATATAATAAGAACCCATCTCAAATGGGATACTATCTAAAAAGAAAATACGAAAAAGAAATCAGAAAGATTAATGAAGAAAGAATCACATCTGTATCAGGCAAGGCAATCAATGTACTTGAAGACCTATTACATTCAGACCAAGACTCAGTACGTCTTAACTGCGCTAAACTAATATTAGAATTGGGTAACTACTCATCACAAAATATTAATATCAACATGGAAGATAACAAACATAAGTCAGATGCTGAACTGATTGAGGAATTACAAGGACTTGTTGCTAAGATTCCTACCCTCGCACCTAAGTTATCAGCAATTCAAGATGCTACATCAGAGGAAAACATTGATAGCTCAGATAAGGTATCTACAGAGGACGACAATAGAGTTACTCACTAGTCGGTACTATTGATATAGGGAATTAGAATAAACGTGATAACGTCCATTCTATCCCCCTATATCCTACCAGGAATACATAATACCTGACACAAGAACAACAAAAGCTACTGAATTAATAAATATGAGTGGATTATCTCTAGTCAGGATACCCGTTAACAACCAACCGAGTACCCCGACCACCTGAACATAGAGATTAGCAGGGTAAATATTATACGAGGTGAGTATAATTCCTATAGTTAATACAAATGAACTGAACCATTTAAGTTTCTCTATCAATGTCATGCCACATATCCTCTGCATCATTCATAGTATCACAAAGATATTCACATGGGGTAGCATTATCATAGCGCTGTCCCTCGTTTATTTCTCTGTCAGTCATTTCACTTAATCCTTTTATATTATCTACTTTATCAAACCAGTAGAACCCACCGTAATGAATCTCTATATATTCACATTCATTAGGGTTCATACATTGGTCTACTAAATTAAATAATTCTCCAACATATTCTGTTTGGTAAGTAAATATACCAACCAGTTGTTTATCTTCTTTAATTCTTACTAATGCTGTTGTCATTACTCATCACCTATTTTACTTAGCGCACTTAACTCTATATCCCTAATCATGTTTAACATTTCCATATATGATTTCTTAAACTTCATAAACCTTTCTTTTTCTATTCCCATAAACTCAGGTCTATTATCATCATCATATATAAATTGTCCTGTACCATCACAATGCATACACTTCTCTATCCTGTCTCCGTTTGATATTGTTCCTCTGCCTTGACATACAAAACAAGATTCATAAAAGATTTCACGAAATGCTAGGTAGATAAACATTCTCATAAAGAACTTCTCTCCTCTTAGCTCACTAGCTTTATGGTTTTTCATAAAGATATCACAACATTCTATAAAGATATCATCATATAAAGATGTTCTTGACTCATGGCTATCTACATACTTAGCCATGAGTATATCGTATTCCCTGTTCTTAAGTTTACAAGTACCTAAGAAGTGTGATATATCTTCTGTTGTTACTGCGTCATGGTTACGTGAACTCACTTCTAGGTTCATTGACTTAGCGCATAACATAGATAGCATTTCAGCTTTCAAATATTTTCCACACCCTGTACTCGTTAGAGGACATTTGTTTAGTTACAATCTTAGCATCTTTATTTTTCAAACGAAACCTATTTGTGTAAGAATATTCTCTCATAGCTTGTGCAGTCCTCATACTATCTACAGAAAAAGAATCGCCATGCTCCATAATATCTACAGTATCATAGTATTCTTCATACTTTTTTAGTACAGGTCTACCTGGTTCTCTAATAGGTATGTCTTTATCTATCTTGATTGTCATTGTTTTTTCTTGAATAATAATACTCCCTCATCTTTTGTAGTCTAGCTTGTCTTTGGTCTTCTGATTCACTAGACAACCTATCTTTTTTTCTATTTAAGATATCATC
>Ga0228670_1000516_pt1 | contig 21654 bp, 22 predicted proteins | sample 85DmetaG_FD_182785 | JGI IMG/M metagenome (GOLD analysis project Ga0228670, IMG submission 182785) | Seawater microbial communities from Monterey Bay, California, United States - 85D | ecosystem: Environmental > Aquatic > Marine > Coastal | place: USA: California | collected 2016-10-13
TTAGTGTAGAAAGTTATCCAATTGAAGCAGTGAGTGTAGATGATTTCTCTTACATACCTGATAATGATCAACCATTATTAACAAACAGTTTAGAACCATATTACTTGCGTTCGTTTGCTAGTGTTGTGTGCGAAACAAACTATGAATATCCGTGGGGACAAATAAGCGAAAAGACTATTAATGCAGCTCGTTATGAAAACCCATTTATTATAGCAGGTGGGCCAGGTAGTTTAGAACTGTGTAGGCAGTGGGGATTACAAACATTTAATCAGTATTGGAGTGAAAGTTACGACAGTATCTTAGATCCAGTAGAAAGATTAGATGCAATCGTAGACATACTAAAAGAATTACAAAATAAAAGCATAGAAGAATTAACTGAAATGAAAGCCCATATGGCACCAATATTATTACACAATAGAAACTTATTTCGCACAGGTGAAATAAAAAAGAATATAGTAAAGAGAATAGATTAATGGCAAAAAAGAATATAGGCTGGTTTGGCTTAGGTAAATTAGGTATGCCTTGTGCAGAAACAATAGTAGATAAAGGGCACAAGGTATTTGGCTATGATGTAGAAACAGTAAAGAGCTCAAAGGTATCGGTTGTTGATCATCCTAGTAAAGCAGTACGTGATATGGACTTTGTTTTTGTAGCAGTACAAACTCCACATGATCCATTATATGGTGGTGAACAACCTATTACACATTTACCTAATAAAGACTTTGGATTGGATAGTGTAAAAGAAGTATTAAGTACAATAGATCAATATTCAGATAAAGATACTATTGTTGTATTAATCAGTACAGTATTACCCGGCACAACAAGACGTGAGTTTGCTGATATAATATCTAAAGGTAGATTAATTTATAATCCATATTTAATTGCAATGGGTAGTGTTGAATGGGATATGATTAATCCTGATATGGTTATTGTAGGTGGTGAATATCCTAATGATACAGACGCTAAAAGTTTAATTAAATTTTATAAAACAATAATGGAAAATGATCCTCATTATAATATTGGAACTTGGGAAGAGGGCGAAGCAACAAAGATCTTTTATAATACATTTATTAGTGCAAGATTAAGTTTAGTAAATATGATACAAGACGTTGCACAACGTACAGGTAATATGAATGTTGATGTAGTAACAAACAGTTTATCAAATGCAGGCAAACGTATTACAAGTGCCGCTTATATGAAAGCAGGAATGGGCGATGGTGGTCCGTGTCATCCAAGAGATAATATAGCATTAAGATGGTTAGCAGATAGATTAGATTTAGGATATAATTTATTTGATGCTATTGCACATTCAAGAGAAGTACAAGCAAAGCACTTGGCTACAGAGTTATTAAAATATGGTCCTCGTGTTGCACTAACAAGTACAAGTTATAAAGATAATGTAGAAATAGAAACAGGAAGTTATGCACTATTAGTTGCACACTATGTTAAAGAACAAGGTGGATTAATAGTTGACATTGATGATATGGCTGGTGTAATATTAAGAGTACACGAAAAAGATAAATTTAAGCCAAAGGACTTTGATGTAGTAGTTGATCCTTGGCGCTCATATAAAACAACAAATGATACAGTAAAGGTAATTCATTATGGTAATACTCGCACCACTTGAAATACTTCCATTAGAGTTTTCACCAACGTGGAATGATGATTATAAAAAGTTACCATTTATGCGAGTACCTTATGGCGATAAAACACAATTGGCAAAATGGGAAAAGGCAGGCTTTACACACAGAAACTTTACTGGAATGATGTGTAGTGCTCAACAATTAATTCCTAAATGGGCAAGAGATATTGGAGCAACATTAGGTTGGCTAGACTGTGGATATACTTTTTATAAAATGGAAACAGGAGATATACTTCCTCCACATAAAGATCATTTTAGTAAATACAAAGAATTATTTAATATAACAAGCAGTGAAGACGTTATGAGATGTGTAGTTTATTTAGAAGATAAATGCACAGGACACATGAGCGAGTTTGCTGGAGAATCAATCAACGACTGGTGGAAGGGCGGTGCAGTAGCATGGCGTGGAACCGTAGAACATAGTGCATTAAATATTGGCAATGAACCCAGATACACATTACAAATTACAGGCCATTCTGGAATATAATGAAATAGATTTATTAAAAGAATTAGGATATTCTTGGAACAATCTTTATGATATTATATTTAAGTTTGAAGAAGCATTAGCACAATACACAGGTGCTCCATATGCCGTTGCGACTGACTGTTGTACACATGCAATGGAATTATGTTTAAGATATTTAAAAGAAAAAGATCTTTTAAATGATGATTATATTAGTATTCCATTACACACATATTTAAGTGTGCCAATGATGTTAAAGAAATTAAAATTACCATTTAATTTTTATGAAAATGATTGGGTAGGAGAATATAAGTTACACGGAACACCTATATGGGATAGTGCAAGGCTATTAGGACAAGAAATGTATGTAGGTGGAGACTTTCATTGTTTAAGTTTTGGCATAGGAAAACCGTTGCAAATTGGCAGAGGTGGTGCTATACTATGTAGTAGTAAAGAGGCTTATGAATGGCTAAGTCGTGCAAGAAGTGATGGTAGAGATTTAAACGTTACGCCATGGATAAATGATACTTACAACTTTATTGGATATCATTATAACATGACTGTAGAACAAGCCGCAAAAGGATTAATTATGCTAGAAAGTTATGAAACAAATGTTGATATCTTTGCTGGTGCAAAAGATTTATATCCAAACTTACGTGATATAAATTGGTATATGTAAGGAACTTCAATGATAATAGAAACACACAATGAATGGGATAAACTTAATACAGTTGTATTAGGCGATGTAATGGGTGCAAGGTTTCCCAAGTATGATGATGTATTTGATAAAGTAGCAGAAGGAAGCACATGGACAGAAAGTGCTCAGCCTAAAGGACCTATTAGTGCAACAGTAATTGAAAAGACTGTTGAAGAATTAGAATATATGAAATTAACATTTGAACAAGCAGGTGTTGAAGTATTACGTCCAAGGCAGTTAGACTTTCAACAAATGGTACATGGTTATAGATATTTTAGTGATGGCATGTACAATTATTGTCCACGTGATAGTATATTAATTGTTGGTAATTATGTAATTGAAACTCCAGTGTTATTTCACAGTAGACAACATGAAGGTGAAGCATATAGAGATATTCGTTATGCCGCATTAACAAAAGGTTGTAAATGGATTAGTGCTCCTAAGCATAATTTACCTGTTAGTGAAGTGTTTGATGAAAATGGTAATTTAACAGAAAAGACTCCTATATTTGATGCCGCAAACGTAATGCGTTTTGGAAAAGATATTCTTTATTTAAAAAGCCAAACAGGCAACGCCGCAGGAGCAAGATGGCTTAGTACAGTATTAGGTCCTGATTATACAGTACACATTTGGGATAAAGTTTATGCCTTTGCACATATTGATAGTACTATTGCCGCATTAAATGAAGAAACTATTTTAATTAATAAAAAAAGAATTGGTACTGTTGGTAAGTTGCCAAAGTTTTTAAAAGATAAAAAGAAAATATGGGTTAGTGATACTATGATTGATGACACAGAGTTTCATGTTTATCCTTATGCAAGTAAATGGATTGGAATGAATGTATTAAGTATTGATCCAAATACAGTAATGGTAGATCCAAGACAAAAGAAATTAATTAAAAGATTAGAAAAAGAAAAGTTTGATATTGCACCTGTGCAGTTAACTCACAGTAGAACGCTAGGTGGTGGACATCATTGCGTTACATTAGATTTACATAGAGGATAAAGAATGAAGCATAATACTTTAGGCGTAAGTGCTGGGTTTCACGATGCTGGATTAACACTAATTGATAGAGGTGAAATACTATTTGCTGGACACAGTGAAAGGTTCAGTAAGCAAAAGCATGATCATCATTTATGTCCTGAAATAATTGAAAAAGTATTAAGTTACGGGCCAATAGGCAAAGTTGCATTTTATGAAACACCGTGGCTAAAAAAGACAAGAGAAATATATGCTGGACAAGGTATCGAAGGCGGAGATAGAAGTAGTACATGGACTACTAAAGGTGCATTAAAGAAAGAGTTTGGCGAGTTATTACCTGATGCTCCTATTCATACATTTAGACATCATCACACACATGCCGCCGCTGGCTTTCAAACATCACCTTTTGATGAAGCAACAGTAGTTGTTATTGATGCAATAGGTGAATGGGAAACTATTACAATATGGCATGCAGAATATGAAGGCAAGTGTATGGCAGGCAAACATGCCAAGTACACCAAGTTGTGGAGTCAACGTTATCCACACAGTATTGGATTATATTATAGTGCAATGACTGCCAGGTTAGGATTGCGTCCACTAGATGAAGAATATATTATGATGGGTATGGCTGGTTGGGGAATACCTACTGGCTTAGGACAGGATTTAATTGAAACATGTTTAGTAGAAGACTTTGCAACATTAAGATTTAAACAAAACTTACATGCTGGTGTAGATAAGAATTTTATGGTTGATATGAATGAATATGATATTGCCGCAAGTGCTCAGTTAAGTGTTGAAAAGATGATCGATGAAGTAATGGCACGAGCAAGAGGGTACAACAAAAGTCGTAACTTAGTTTACATGGGCGGAGTTGCACTAAACTGTTTATACAATCGTAAACTAGGCAACTTCTTTGATAACATTTGGATTATGCCTAATCCAGGTGACTGTGGAAGTAGTTTAGGTGCAGCCGCATTAGCATATGGAGGACCAGTTAATTGGGTTCATCCATACTTGGGTACTAATATTGGAGGAAGTTATCCGGTACAAGAGTTGTTAGATGAATTACAAAAAAATAAGATTGTTGGAGTTGCAAGTGGACGAGCAGAGTTCGGACCAAGAGCGTTAGGCAATAGAAGTTTATTAGCCGATCCACGTGGTGCTGAAATCAAAGACAAAGTAAATGAAATTAAACGTAGACAAAAGTTTAGACCATTTGCTCCAATGATACTTGAAGAGCATGTGCATGAATACTTTGACATGCCAGAAAAAACACCTACATCACCTTACATGCAAGTTGTAGCAAGATGTTTAAAGCCAGATGATTTTCCTGCAATCATACATGTTGATGGAACAAGTAGAGTACAAACTGTTGGCAAAGATAGCCACAGTGGAGTAAGAGAGTTACTTGAACAATGGTATGTGTTAACAGGGTGTCCAATATTATTAAACACAAGTTTAAACATACGTGGTGAGCCAATGGTAGACACACGTGAAGATGCAGATAGATTTGAAAAAGAGTATGGAGTTAAAGTATGCAGTTAGATGAAATTAAACGAATATTAGACAAAGTAGAAATTATTCAGTTGCGTTTAGAAAAGATTGAACTACAACAAGAACAGTTGTTAGAAAAGTTTAACAAGCATGTTGACTTTATCAATGAAACATATGAAGGACTACGAAACCCTATTAGGACTGCCACAAAGTTTTTTGGCAGGAAGTAAATGCCTTTTATTGATACTCCTGCAAGTTTACAAATTGAGTTGAGTAATGTATGTAATGCACTTTGCCCTACATGTCAACGAAATACAATAGACTGGGAAGCATTAAAAGAATTAAAAGAAACAAAGCAACCACTGACAATGGAAAACTTGCCAGTGATAAATGTTCCAGCAGTAAGTGAAGCACCTAACATTTATGTATTACCTCACACAATACAAAACATAACAAAAAGTAATCTGTTTAAACAAATAACAAGAGTTGAGTTTGTAGGAACAATAGATGATCCATTAGCAAGTCCCTACTTGTTAGAAATACTAGAAATATTACAACAAGCAAAGCCTGAAATAACTTTTGGATTACACACAAATGGAAGTTTAAGAACACCAGAGTACTTTGTACAAATGGCAAAGTATTTTGATAAGCCGGGCAGTGGTGTAAGTTTTAGTATTGATGGATTAGAAGATACAAATCATTTGTATAGACGTAACTGTCAATGGAATAAGATAATAGAAAATGCACAAGCATTTATAAATGCAAAAGGTAGAGCAAAATGGCAATACATAGAGTTTCCGTGGAACAAGCATCAAGTTAAACAAGCAAACGAACTGTCTGAACAAATGGGATTTAAGGAATTTACTCACAGGCACAATATACACAATCAATGGAAACAAAACATTAGTAATTGGCGTTGGCAAGACTTTGTAGATATGGTTGATGTTGATCCTGTTTACAGTATTGCACAGATTAATCCGTTGGACAAGGTAACTTGTAATTATCAAAAACGTAAGCAGTATCATATAAGTTATGATAGTAAGTTGTGGCCTTGTTGTATTTTAAATAGTGCAAGAGGAAATGTTAAAATTAAAAGACACTTTGAAGAAAACTGGAATACACGATACGAGGACAAAGACTGGAATAGTTTGTTAAAGAATAATATAGATGATATTGTACAACATGAATTTTATCAAAAAGATTTAACAAGCAGTTGGGATAGTCGTATACACGGACCTAATAAAAAGGACCGTATTATAAATTGCACAATGAGTTGTAGTCAAGCAAACTCTCATGCTAATCAGGATCGTGTTAAAGAAAGAATAAGAAATGTTTGATATTATTTTTATGAGTTATCAAGAGCCAAATGCAGAAGAACATTGGCAAGCAGTAAAAGACAAGTATCCTTGGGCTCGCAGAGTACATGGAGTTAAAGGATTAGTTAATGCTCATGTTGAGTGTGCTAAACTTAGCAGAACAGAAATGTATTATCACATTGAAGCAGACAATGAACTAACTGAAGAGTTTAATCCTAGTTTTAAGCCAAGCAAGTATGATAGAGATACAGTTCATGTTTGGAGAGCAAAGAATAGTGTAAATGATTTAGTATATGGTTACAGTGGAATAAAACTATTTCCTAAAAAGAATGTACTTGCACTTGATCCTGAAAAGGTTGTTGACTTTACAACAAGTGTTAGTGATAAGTTTAAAGCAGTACAAATTGTAGGAAGCACAGTTCATTATGATACTGATCCATACAACACTTGGAAGGCTGCTTTTAGAGAGTGTGCAAAACTTAGTGCAAAGATTATTGACAGACAAAAAGATAATGAAACAGATCAAAGATTAGATACTTGGTGTACTATTGGCAAGGGTGACTTTGGGGACTACAGTATAGCAGGAGCATTAGATGGATCAAACTATGGCAAGTTTGCAACACCTGAAGACATGGTACTAGTTAATGATTGGGATTGGCTAAAGGATAGATATGAACAAGCAACAAGTTAACTTTATAGATGACAATGACTTTTTAGGTCGTATGCTATTACTAACTGGTAATAAAATGTTTCATGACTTGAGAAATGCAAGTGATAATTGCAATGCAGACTTTACTGATGCACTTAGTTGGGGACAATTAAAAAGTAAACGTTGGCTTGTAGATGAATTAACAAAGTGTAACGTAGAACTTCGTACTGTTTTTATTATGGGCGGTTGGTATGGCACATTAGCAAGTATGCTTTTTAACAGTGATATGATAATACATTATATTAGAAGTTTTGACCTTGATGAAAATTGTCAACCAATCGCAGACAAGGTTAACAATACACAAGTACAAAATAATTGGCGTTTCAAAGCAATTACACAAGACATGCATGACATAAATATGGATGCACATACATGGAGTTGTTGGAGTGCTAAGAATAATAGAAATAGTTTTCCAATAACAGATAGACCTGACACAATCATTAATACAAGTTGTGAACACATAGAAAACTTTACTAAATGGTATGATGGAATACCAAAAGGTAAGTTAGTAGTCTTGCAGAACAATAATTATAGTGAATTACCAGAACATGTAAATTGTGTAGAGAACTTAAAACAGTTTGAAAAACAAACACCAATGAATGAAGTGTTGTTTGAAGGCATACACCAGTTAAGCAAGTACAAAAGGTATATGAGAATTGGATATAGATAGTTTAGATATTCGTACACTACAGAAAGAAAGTGCAAGAGCATTAAACTGTATGGTAGCGAGCAATAATAACATTCATCAGTTTAATAAACAAGCACACCACAATAGTCATAACTGGTACAAAGCAGTTGTGAATTGGTACATCAGTGAGTACGGTGGTATGCCAAGCGTCACTGGTCCAGGTAAAGACGTTAAGTTATTATTGGACGATTGATGTATAGTATCACGACAGATAAACCCAACAGTTTAGATATTGAATGGGTTATTAATAACTATTGTAACTTCAGTTGTAGTTATTGCACAGAAGACCTCTACGGTAATACAAGTAGAGCATTAGATTTAGACACCGCAGTTAATTTCTTTAACACAGTACACCAACAAAATCCAGAAGCAAAGATGTTATCGCTTAGTGGCGGAGAGCCTACTATGTGGAAGCACCTGCCTGAGTTTGTAGACAGAGTTGCAGACAAATACTTCTTCCAAATTATAACAAACGGCAGTAGAACACTTGACTGGTGGAAGAAATTCGTGTATAATAGAAGTATAGATAGAATAACAATGAGTATCCATACTGAGTTTGCAAACTATGATAAAACATATGACAACATAGCATTCTTACAGGATCATACAGACTTAACAATATTACTATTATTCAAGCCCGGTTGTATTGAAGAACTAAAAACATTTGCAAACAAGTTAGTTGACAATAATATTAAATGTGTCATACAAGTAAAGCCATTAACGAGCCACGACAGTAGAAAAGTTTATTCTTATACTGACGAAGAAAAGAAGTATATCCGAGACTTCGCGTACGATAATGCAGTGAAAAACTTTGATAGTCAAATTGCAAAACGTTTGATTATTGATGGCAAAGAATATAACTTGTCAACTACTTTTAAACTGATTGGAGATGGGTTAAATAAGTTCACAGGATGGAGTTGTAACTTAGGCAAAAGTAGAATGTTTATTTGGACTGATGGAAACGTATTTCCAGCAACATGTAAAACGGCAATGAGTAGACCCATTGGCAATGTATTTGAAAATAGACTAGAAACATATAATGGAAGTACAATATGCAGAGATTCATTTTGTCATTGTGGTCCAGACATTAAAATAACAAAGAACAAGTAATGTACAAGTATCAAGATATAAAACAAATTCATTTAGAAATAACACAGAAGTGTCAAGCCGCTTGTCCTATGTGCGATCGCAATATGAATGGTAAAGGAATCAATCCACATATTGATCTAAGTGAACTAACAATAGAAGACATTGAAAATATGTTTTCTCCTGAGTTTATTGCACAGTTAGAATCAATGTATATGTGTGGTAACTTAGGCGATCCTATTATTGCAACAGACACACTAAAAGTATTTCAATACTTTCGTAAGCACAATCCTAACATGTGGCTTAGTATGAATACAAACGGTGGTGCTCAAGAAAGAGCATGGTGGGCCGGACTTGCTCATACATTTGATAGAAAAGGTGCAGTTATCTTTAGTGTAGATGGATTAGAAGATACTAATCATATTTACAGACAAGGTGTTACTTGGAAAATAGTTGAACGTAACATGAGAGCATTTGTAAATGGTGGTGGTAGAGCTCGCTGGGACTTTTTAATATTTGAACACAACGAACATCAAGTTGATGAAGCACGTAGACTAGCAGATGAAATTGGCTTTGAAAGATTCATGCCAAAAAAGACTGCTAGGTTTGTTACTGCAAAAACAGATGCTAAAGAATCACACCAAGCAAAGAATTATAAAGGCAAGGATACAAAGCAACTTAAAAAGCCTAGTGATAAATATGTAAACAAAGCACTCACAACACAACAAAAACTTATTGAAAAATATGGTGACATGGACAAGTACTATGATGCCGTACCCATTAATTGTAAAGTAAAAGATCAAGGTAACTTGTTTATTACTGCCGAAGGCTTAGCGTTGCCTTGTTGTTGGACCGCAGGACGTATGTACAAATGGTGGCATAAAGATCCTAAAGTAGAACAAGTATGGGACTTTATTGATTCAGTTGGATTAGAAAAACTAAATGCCAAACAAGGATTAGATAAAGTATTTGAAACAAGTATTTTCCAAGATATTGAAGACAGTTGGAACAAGCCTAGTTGTGGTGATGGCAAGTTAAAAGTTTGTGCAATGAAATGTGGTAAGGAATGGGATCCTTTTGGAGAGCAATTTAAATAATGACAGATAAAACAAAATCAATGCCTAGTAACGATAAGACAAAACAATTTGATGATATCAGTAAAACGTTTTGTGCTTTACCGTGGATGCATTTAAGTTCAAGACCAGATGGCAAGATGAGAACATGTTGTACTTCAAATGCAAGTAGTGTACAAGATCCTGATTCAAATAAAAAAGTAGGTGGCGGTGAAGTTGGCGTTGTTAAAAATGACGATGGAGTACCTGCTAACTTTAATCACACAAGTTTAGAAGATGCATGGAACAGTGGCTACATGAGAAATGTACGCAAAATGATGTTGCGTGGAGAAAAGCCAGACCCATGTTTAAAATGCTACAAGGAAGAAGAAGCAGGACACTTATCAAAACGTAATTGGGAAAGTGATTACTGGGGAAATAGATATGACCTACGTGAACTAGTAGGCGAAACAGATGAGAACGGAAAGATACCGCCAAAGATTAGATACATTGACTTACGCATGGGTTCAAAGTGTCAGTTGGCGTGCGTTATGTGTTCACCACATGATAGTACAGGTTGGATTAAAGAGTGGAACGAAATGTATCCACAAATACAAAATCCTAAACTAAAGAATACAAGTGCTTGGGATAATAAAGGACGTAATGACGGAGCAAGTTATAACTGGCATAAAAACAATCCAAAGTTTTGGAGTGATTTGTTTGAACAAATTCCACACATGTATCAGTTATACTTTGCAGGTGGTGAGAGTTTAATTATTGATGAACACTATGACTTATTAGAAGAATGTATCAAACGGGGATACGCAAAGAACATTGAGTTGCGTTATAATAGTAATGCAGTTGAATGGCGTGATGATTTATTTGACTTATGGGCAGAGTTTAAACGTGTTCGTTTTCATTATTCAATTGATGCACATGGCGAGCATAATGATTACATTCGTTATCCTACACAGTGGCAACATCAAGAAGATGTGTTTTGGAAACTAGATGCTACAAGTGACAACGTTGAAGTAACAACTGCCACAACTATTATGGCATTGAACGTTGCATACATTCCAGAGTTTGTTAAATGGAAAGTAGCACAAGGATTTAGAAAAGTAAACAAGTGGCCTTTTGGTGCTGGTGGTATTAACATGCACTTTGCATATTGGCCTCCGCAGTTAAACTTAAAAGTATTGCCACAGAATGTAAAGCAACAGATTACAGACAAGTATGAACAAGAGTTCTTTCCTTGGATTGATGAGAACTGGCAAACATTTACAGGAGTTAAAGAAGCAGGCATTGATAAAGAAACATTCTTAAATGCAAGTTATGGATTACCTCGCTTTAAAGGCATCATACGTTTTATGAACGCTGAAGATTGGAGTGCAAGACTTCCTGAGACAAGAGAGTACTTGAACTTAGTTAACAAACAACGTGGTTGGGAAACAAAGTTCTTAGAAGTGTTTCCTATATTCAAAGATGTTTTATGATAGCAACGTTTGGTTGTAGTCATACTGGAGGCTTTACAGAAGATCAAACATGGCCGCATCTGTTATCAACACAAGTAAAAGATAATGTCTATAACTTAGGACATCCTGCTACTAGTTTAAGTTTTAGTGTTCAGATGCTCAAGCAGTTTAAAAAGAAATACCCACGCAGTAAAACTATATTGCAAGTTACAAGACCAAATAGATTTACTGTACTAGAAGAATTTGACTTTCAACTTTACTTGATACAACAAGAAGAAAACTATTATTGTTTTGACAAATCTAAAACTGGAGAATTATTAAAGACATACATCGGTGCTAGTAGAATGTGTAATAAGTATATAGGTAGCGAAGATGATTTACAGTACTACCGACAAACAGTTACAAAGCACAGTGAATTAGATCAGTTAAACTTTATTGCAAACATATACTATGCAAAACAATATGCAGATTTAGTTTTCTTTCATCAAACACCAAATCATCAGTTACTTAAAAGCGAACCACAACTCAAAGATATACTTTGTTTGGAAACACAATTAGGTGATAGGTTTAAAGATTACTGTTTAGATGATGCCGCACACTTTAATAGATTTGGTTCATTATGGCAAAGCAATTACATTAAGGAATACATGAAGTTATGAACAAAGAAGATTTAAACATGGATCGCTTTTGTGTTGTGCCATTTGTACAGTTAAACACAAGAGGTAAAGGAGATGCTAGAGTTTGTTGTAGTATTGATGGACTTAATTATGGTATTCCTAAATCATTAACATTAGATGAATGTAATGATGAAACATATAATGGTAAAACTACTGACGTTTTTAATTTACAAAATGATGACATAAGTGACTTGTGGAACAGTGACTTTATGAAAGACTTTCGTTTAAAAATGTTAGCAGGAGAATATATTCCAAACTGTGAGTTCTGTTATAGAATGGAAAATAGTGGACTAAGTTCAAAGCGTTTAGGAAAGAACAGAATATTTTTAGAGAAAGCATTGCCTTTCTTGCAAGACTATGCAAACGCAAATGGGCATGTAGATAAAATGCCACAGTGGTGGGAGATACGTTTAAGTACAAAGTGTAACCTAAGTTGTATTATGTGTGCTCCAAGTTTAAGTACAATGATGTACAAAGAATATGCCAAGTGGAAGAAGCAAGGAATAGGATCGCAATATACAGATGGTGCATTGGCTATTGCACAAGACAGTGGCGAAGAGTTTTTAAGTAAGAGTGAATTCTTTAGAGATCAAGTTACAAGTAATTTACAACATGTTCTGTACATGGAGTTTAGAGGTGGTGAAGTATTTGCTGACAAAGAAAGTATTGACTTTATTGAAGCAATAAGCGAAACAGAATATGCCGCAGGTATCACGCTAGACATTAGTACAAACGCTACACTATTAACTGATAGAGTAATTAACATTCTAAATAAGTTTAAGGGTGGTAAGTTGCGTTTAAGTATTGATGCATACAAAGAAGATGATGAATGGATTAGATATCATACAGATTGGGATGCCGTTATGTCAAGTATGGACACAATGGATAACTTACATGAAGGTTGGATATTTTTAACACAAACGACAGTTCAGTTATTAAACTGTTTAACACTAGATAAGTTAATTGTTTTCTTTAACGATTATATTATTGCAAAACAAGACAAGCGTTTCTTCTTAGGCTTTACAAGTGTAAGAGGTAAAGACTGGTTAAGGCATGAAATGGTTCCGCTTAAACTAAGAGAGGAAGCAGTTGCTAAACTAAATGAACTTCGTAGAACATTACCTATATTCCAAAAGGATTGGGAAACACATGGTAGAATGTTATACGGATTAGATCAGTTAGTTGCAGTATTAAGTGATGCAGAGTACACACAAGAACAAAAGAAAGACTTGAGTCATAGAGCTCAAAACTTTTTTGAAACACTAACAAGAGTTCGTAAGAAGGATTACTTCGAACGATTTCCGCACATTAAAGAAAGTGTAGCCTAAATGGAAGATCATAGTAAACATGCTCTTTGTCCTATTCCGTGGATGAGTCAAAGTTATAGAGCCAACGGTGATATAAGAGTTTGTTGTCAAGCACAACATGGACCTACAGGTGGTATCCTCAAGAGTGAAGATGGTAGAGTATTAAATGCACGTGATAGTGATTTAAACGAAATCCGCAATGCTCCAATTGAGAAAGATATCCGTAAAAGTATGATGGCAGGTGAGCGACATGCAGAGTGCCAACGTTGCTGGACAGAAGAAGACAGTGGTATGGTTAGTAGACGTATCATTGAAAACAGACTGTGGACTAAAGGCGGTTGGGATCAACTTAAAGAAGAAGACAAATACGAATGGGATTACTTGTTAGAAAACACAGACGAAGATGGAACAATAAACACTGACGCTATTGGCAATAACTTTTTTGATGTTCGCTTTGGAAACTTGTGTAATTTAAAATGCCGTATGTGTGGACCAACTGACAGTAACTTATGGTATGATGACCAAGTAAAACTTTGGGGTGACACTTACAAAGACAGTCACGGAACTGTTAAACTTGTACCTAATGCAAAAGGCAAACATGTACCTGAAGTAAATGTATATGACTGGCATGAAAGCGAACACTATTGGGAACAAATGGAATGCATGATTCCTAACATTAAAAAGTTATACATTGTTGGTGGTGAGCCATTTATGATTGACCAGCACTACGCATTCTTACAGAAGTGCGTTGACAAAGGTTATGCAAAAGATATAGTTGTTGAGTACAATTCAAACATTACAAACATTCCACAACGAGCATGGAACATTTGGAAACATTTTAGACGTATTGGTATTGGTGCAAGTATTGATGCTATTGGTGAGTTAAACAGATACATTAGATACCCTAGTAACTTTGATAAGATATGGAGTAACTTAGAAAAACTAAGTGTAGCAGAAGGTAACTTCCGTATGTGGCTTGCAACAACATTTAACATTTATAATATTTGGGTGTTGCCAGAGATAATGGAATACTATATTGTAAACAGTTTGCCAAGAGTAAATGACGATGACTTCAAACCTATTATGACTCCACACCCACTACATGGTCCGCAGTTTCTAAACATTAGAAGTTTGCCTAAAGTAGTTAAGGATTTAGTTGCACAAAAGTTTCAAGATCAGATACCACATTTATATAATGTAATTGATGGAACAAAGTTTAAAGACAAACGTAAAGAAGCAATGAAGAAACAAGCAAAACAAATCATTGATACTTACACAGACTTTATGTATGCCAAAGACTTTAGTCATTTAAGTTATAAGTTTTGGGAACACACTAATAGACTAGATAAAATTAGAGGACATTACTTTAAAGACTTCTGTCCTGAAATGTACGAAATGTTAACAGAACATCATCCAGTAGAGCAGAATGCATTATCTAAAACCACATGAAATAAAATATCTGCAAATAGATCACAACAGTAGTTGTAATTTACGTTGTCCACAATGTGCTAGAACACATGAAGGAAATACTATTCCTGGATTACCAAATAAGCAGTTAAACGTAGAACATTACAAAGAGTTCATTCTAGGCGCCCCTAATTTAAATTTTATTATGTGGTGCGGTAACTATGGCGAAGTGATAGTATCGGATACCTTTTTAGATTGCCTACAATATGTTGTGGAAAATACCACGGCAAAACTGGTTATAGCCACTAACTCTAGTGCCAGAGACGAAAGTTGGTGGAAAGAGCTCGGTCTATTGCTCAAGGGTAGAGGAAAAGTTAACTTTAGTATAGATGGATTAGAAGATACAAATCACTTGTACAGAGTAAACGCAAACTTTGATAAGTGTATGCGTAACGCTCAAGCGTTTATTGATGCAGGCGGAATAGCACGTTGGGATTACTTAGTGTTTGGACATAACGAACATCAAGTAGATGATGCAATACTAAAAGCAAAACAAATGGGCTTTAGAGACTTTGCTATCAAACTAACAAATAGATTTGTTAATGATGAGCAGTACACAAACAAAAAGGCTAGTGCAGAGAATCAAAATGTTATTACTCGCAAAAGCAAGTATACATTAGAGATGCCACGTGATGAAAGTATGATTGGTAGTGGCAAGAATCAAAATCAACTTATAATGGAAAAGTATGGCAACTGGAAAAACTATGTTGATCAAACTCCTATTAGTTGCAAATGGAAACCTAATGGACAAATATTTTTAGACTTTGAAAATAGAGTATGGCCATGTACATGGACCGCAAGCGGTTACTTGCACTATGGTGAGAACACACAAAAGACACAGGCAAATCAGTTGTTTGATTTATATGGTAAAGACTTTAATAACTTAGACAAGCATAGTCTCGCTGAAGTATTAGCACATGATTACTTTGCACACGACTTCTGCAAAAGTTGGGAAGGTACGCAAGACAGTACTGTTCCTAAGTTGTTTGCGTGTGGAAGAACATGTGGCACAGACTATAACTTTAGTAGTGCTCACGGAACTAACAGACGTATATTGGAATTACAAAATGTCTAGTTGGGATAGAATAAGAGTACTTGATATTGAAGCAAGTAATATGTGTAATGCGGCTTGTCCAATGTGTGCTAGAAGTTTTCAAGGCGTGGACAATCCAAACTTAGACTTACAGAATTTACAAGCAGTTGCACTAGAGCCATTACGTCCTTACTTGAATAATTTACAACGTTTAAGTTTCTGTGGTAACTATGGCGATCCTATATTGAATAAAGACTTGCCAGACATTATAGATTTTACAAGAGATGTTAATCCACATTGCAGTTGTATCATTCACACTAACGGTGGTGCTAGAACTCAAGCATGGTGGGAGAATTTGGCAAAGTATCCTAACTTAAAAGTACGTTTTGGTATTGATGGATTAGAAGAAACTAATCATTTGTACAGACGTAACGTTCGTTGGGACTTGTTAGAAAGAAACTATAAAGCATTTATTAAAGCAGGCGGACATGCTGAATGGAAGATGATTGTGTTTAAACACAATGAACATGAAGTAGAACTATCCAGACAACGAGCAGAAGCAGAAGGCTTTAAGGATTTTATGTACGTTGTTACAAATCGTTTTACTGAAGGCGACAAGCAAACATTTTACATGCATCCTGATGCAAAAGATCAAACACCACTTGAAGCAAGTACAATGGAATTTGATTATGAAAAAGGCGTTGCTTCGCATAGTACAAGACCAATTGGAGTGTATGCTACAAAGAAAGCAATCTCTACAAGTGGCAGAGCATACAGTCCAGATAAAATAATTAAACAAAAACCATTCTCGTACGAAGAAGCAACACAAGATAAACAAGATAATAACATCAGTTGTTACACACAAAAAGAAGGCATAGTTTATATTAGTGCCAACGGTGACTTGTATCCTTGTTGCCACTTAGGATATCCGTACGCAGGACAGAACATATATGATGACTTGTATTGGCTTGACAAAGAGTCAATTAACTTGTATAATAATAGTGCAGACAACATACTTAAATGGTTTGACGAAGTAGAACGACGTTGGACACAAAACGATTGTTTAGGAACTTGTGTTAAAGTATGTGGCAAAAAAGCAAAACCTAATTTATTTGTAAAGGCATAACACATGATGAAACCAAGTATCTTAATAGCAGGCAATCCTGAGTATGGACTTGCACAAAGTATTAATGAACAATGGCATGAATTAAATGTAAGACAGATGACATTTAAAAGTAGAAGTTTTAGCAACACAGATTTAACAAGTGTACATGAACAAAAAGAATTTGCAAAACTTAGTTTGGAGTACAAGACTACAATCTTAGTTAGTTGCATGTGGGGATACGAACAAGTAAAGTTAGCAGAAAGAATTGCAAAACAATGGATTGAACACAAGCATGATGGTTATCTGATTGTGTTAGGAAGTAGTGCTGACACTCCTGTTAAAGGAAGTGCATGGAGTTACCCTGTAGAGAAGAAAGCATTACGGGCCTATTGTAGACAGTTAAGTCAAATAAGTGCAGGTGAAAATGAATACAAGTTTAAAGTAACTTACCTAAGTCCAGGCAATATGCATACACCTAAACAAGATGAAAAGATGCCGACCATGCGAAAACTAAATACTGAGTACGTTGCTACTGTCCTTGAATGGTTAATATCTCAACCATCTGACATAAACATAAGTGAACTCACACTGGACAAAATTGTATGACCAAAGAAAATAACTGGCCTAGTAAGCCTTGTTTAGCACCCTTAACTAGTGTAAACATTATGCCAAACGGACAGTACAGACCATGTTGCTGGTTTTGGAATAAGCCTCGTAAAGATGCTGACGGCAATGATTTACCAAATCATAGTGTTAGAAACACAACATTAGATCAGTATAGAAATGAAGTACTGAAGCCGATGTATAAGGATATGGAACAAGGCAATTGGCCAGAATCATGTTTCAAATGCAATACAAAAGCACGAAGTCGTTGGGACTATTACGAACGCTTGTACAGTGATGTAAGAACTGAACTATCTGATAACGTTGGCTTACGAACATTAGATTTACGTTTTGGTAACTTGTGTAATGCAAGTTGTATTACTTGTAACTTTACAAACAGTAGTTACTTTGATAAAGTACAAAAGCAAGGCTACTGGATGATGGAAGGCGAAAATGCACACATACCTGATAACGAAGCAAGAAAAGAACAAATATCTGCAACAATGAATTGGTACGAAGACCCGTCAGTAGAAGCAGATATCATTAATAAATTACAGGACATTGATCATTTGTATGTTACAGGTGGTGAGCCTACAATTAATCCAATGTTACATAAAATATTGCAACACCTTATTGATGATAACAGAGCAAGTAAAATTACTTTAGAAATGAATACAAACGGAACAAACATGAATGGAAAGTTTGCTTCGTTAATTAAACCTTTTAGAAAAATAGTTATGTTCAGTGTTGATGGATACGGAGAACTAAATGATGTTATGCGTTTTCCAACTAAGTTCTCAGCAATTGAAAAGAATATTGCTAAGTGTAAAGAACAAATGGGTCATGAAGATAGACTACTAATAACACCTACAGTAAACATTCATAACTTTTTTGCTTTAACAAAGTTGTACAACTGGTGTAATAAAAATGGCTACAGAGTTGCAGATAGATTAAACATACTAAGCCAACCGCATTGGCAAAACATAGCACAGATTCCAAAGTCACAGTTTGACGAACAGTTGACTAAACTTGAACAACAAGGACAAGTAAAAGCCGCACAAGAAATGCGTATAAGAATTCAAAACAAAAGTGCGTTTGCTGCCAAAGAGTCTGCAAACAACAAATGGAATCATAACAGACAAGAACATAAAGAAGTTACATGGCAAGACTCGTTAGACTTAACCCGCAAATGGTTTGAATCACGAGGCTATGATCTTAAACTAACTAACATACCAGATTTTTTATAAATGTATCACACACTAGATTCAGTACAAGACTTACATGTAGAAATTACAAATAGATGCAACGCGGCCTGTCCGATGTGTGCAAGGAATGACTTTGGCGGAAAGACTAAAGAAGATCTTGCATTGGACGAATGGAGCAGAGATGATATTGATAATATTTTTGCAGGACAGTTTCCTAATTTACAAAATGTAATGTTCTGTGGTACGCATGGCGATCCGTGCGTTGCTGAACATACACTTTATGCTATGGAAAGAATTAAAGCAACAAGTGATGCAACAGTTGAATTTTATTCTAACGCATCAATGCGTACTAAGGATTGGTGGGCTAACCTAGGCAGTATACTAAAAGAAAAGAAGCCACACCATACACACTACAGAAGAAATGACTTAGCAATCTTTAGTGTAGATGGGCTAGGTGATACAAATCATTTGTACAGACGGAGAACAAACTTTGAAAAAATTATGGAGAATGCAGAAGCGTATCTTAATGCCGGCGGTATTGCTAGGTGGGACTTTATTGTGTTTAAGCATAATCAACATCAAGTTGAACAGGCTGAAGAACTCGCAAAGAAGATGGGGTTTAAACAATTCAGGGTACGAAAAACATCCAGGTTCGACTACTCACCAGACGGACCAGACAAATGGAGAGTAAAAGATCGTAAAGGTAATATTGAATACTTTTTAGAACCACCAGATGAGAAGTGGCGTAATCCACAGAGTATGAAGTTTAAAGAACTAACAGAACAGTATGGAAGTATTGAAAAGTATTATGATGTAGCACCTATAGATTGTTTATACAAGAATGAATTTAAACGCATTTATGTTAATGCGTATGCGGCAGTGTATCCTTGTTGTTACATAAGTGATGATAGTTATCCGCATAAGAATAAGATTTACAAAGACACACAAGAAAAGATATTTAAGAAATACGGCGATACATTTAATAGTTTACGTGAACACTCGTGGATGGATATATTAACACACGATTGGTTAAAGAATGATTTAACTAACAGTTGGAACACAGACTTAGCAGGAGGCAAGTTAATGCGTTGTGCAAGAACTTGTGGCAAAGGTTACTCACCTATTAAATCACAAAGTACGGACACAGCATTATGACACAAGCAGTAGCAAGTTATTTTAAATTTAATCCAACAGGAGCGTTTAGCGTTGATTGGTACATAGGCAAACGTTGTAACTTTGCTTGTAGTTACTGTGTTGATTATTTGCATGACAATTATAGTAAACATGTTCCACTCGAGAATATGAAAGCACTAGCAGATAGTATTATTGATAAGCATGGGCATAATGTGTTTTGGAGTTTAACAGGAGGTGAGCCTACTATTAATCCAAAGTTTATGGACTTGTGCAAATATATTAAACATGAACGTGGAGCAAGACATATCAGTATCACTACTAATGGTACCCGAACTGCTGATTATATGATTGAGTTGTTTGAATATATTGATAACATTACACTAAGTTTTCACTTTGAATATTTAGATGGCAGGATTGATGAGTACATTGAAAAGTGTATTAAGATTGATAAATGGCGTAGAGAATGGAATGAGCAACAACAAGCAACAGGCAAGATGTTTCCTAACTGGGACGAAGGCTATGTGCAAAAGAATCTAATACTACGTTTTATGGTATATCCTGATAAACTAAAAACTATTGAACGTATGGAAAAAGCATTTAGAGATGCAGGCATTACAAACATTGAACACAGATATATTAGAAAGCCTAGTGGTAAAACAAGTAATGAACTAATGCCAAGTAAGAAGTTAGACTTTGAACAGAATCACGATGAGATGAAAAAAGAAGATGTAGGTACTGGCAACATAGTTCCAAGTAAAAAAGCAGACTTAAAGAAGTTAGAAGATCCTTTGTTGCCTGAAGCAATGGCACAATCGCCTACAACAGAAGCAGGCAGGCAAGAAGTATTTGATCGTGAAGCAAACTTCTATGCAGATGACGAACTTACAAAGATTAAAGAGTTGTATGTTAGTAAAGCAGATCCAAGTAAACGTAAGTTAAAGTTTTGGTTTACAGATGAAGAAGGCAAATACTTTGATGAAGATTATCACTACAATGAATTAAACTTTGACAAGAAGAATAACTATCAAGGTTGGTTATGTTGGGCAGGAGTTAAGCATTTAAAAGTTACGCCAACAGGAGATATTTATATAGGTAGTTGTCACGTTGGAGGCAAGCGAGGAAACATATACGACAGTGGAAGTGTTGACTTGCCTAAAGAACCAATACGTTGTCCTAAGTGGCGTTGCACAGATAACTTAGACTTAAAGGTTCCAAAAATTAAAGATATGGAACATTATCATTTAATTAAAGACATGGTGGAATGGGAAGATGATCGTACAAAATAGTCAACAAGATGTTGAGTTTAAATTACCTACATGGTATAACAAAGTAGGAATAAAGATAAGTGGCGGAGCAGACAGTGCCATAGTTGCATACATGCTTGCCAAGTATGTTGTTGAAGAACGTAACGACATAACTATTATTCCTATTACAGTTAACCATGAAGGCAAAGCATATCAAGAACCTTATGCAAAAGGATTAGTAAAACATTTGACAAGTGTGTTTGGAAATATATTTGGTGA
>Ga0228670_1000526_pt1 | contig 21290 bp, 20 predicted proteins | sample 85DmetaG_FD_182785 | JGI IMG/M metagenome (GOLD analysis project Ga0228670, IMG submission 182785) | Seawater microbial communities from Monterey Bay, California, United States - 85D | ecosystem: Environmental > Aquatic > Marine > Coastal | place: USA: California | collected 2016-10-13
AAATGGAGAATCATATCAGATTTAGATTTAACAGGTAAAGAAGAACTTTTGAATAAAAATATTGGTTATATAAGAGAATCTGATAGTGTATTACTTAAATATGATAATAGTAATTTTGAAATACCAGATTTTGAGGTTGCTGATTTATGGGTTATAGAAATTGATGGTATGTATCACAATCTTGTTAAAGAGAATGGTTTGATAAAAATATATAGTGATTATTCTTTTAAGTTTTATGAGAATGAATATGAATATTGGATAAATAAAGAAGACCCATCATATACTAAAAGAGTTAGTTTTATAGTTGATGATAATAGTTCGCCGAAAAAGTTTAAAATATATAGGTTAAAATTAAGTGATATAAAGGATTTTGATGATAGAATAGTTGATACCGAATACTCTAAATTTGAGTATGAAATGGAAAATGAGATTACTGATACTGAAGAAACTAAACTTTATATGACAAATTTGAATAGTTCATCACATCCAAAAGAGCTTGATGATTTTTCTTATAAAAATAAAATTGTGAATATACCAGTATCATCTGAATATATTGCAAACCATGAAATATTTAAAATCTATGATAATGATGAGTTAACTGCACTTTGGAGAAAAAATCCTATACATTGTAGATGGTCATTCGAAAACTCACTAAGTGCAAATGATTATCCATACCTTTTAAATAATTCTATAATATTTGAAGATTATAATAGAAGTGTTAATCCATTTGATCCGGACCCAAACAGAATGGAAAGAAATTTAGATTATTTCTATACAATAAATTCATCTACATTTTCTTATCTACATCATTCTCTACATGTAGAGAATAATAATGAAAATGGTATTACAAGATTCGACTTCGACTTCGAAAAGTACTTGGGATATGATAAATACTCTATATTAGATAAAGAATATAATTATAATTTTGATTATTTCAGTTACTTTTTTGATAGAAAAACAACTTTTTTATCAAATAAAATTCATAAAAATACTAAAAAATATTCTTTATTTTCCACTGGTGATTATTCAATTCCTAATATAACATTATTTAGAGGAATAAAATTTATCATTCAAGATGTAGATAGTGTTAAAATAAATTCGGATAAACAAATAGAGTCTATAATCCTTAAAAATTCTAATACATTTGATAATTATAAGTTTTCCATAATACTTAGTGGTAGTAATAATGGTATGGTTTGGGATGTTATAGATGAATGGAAAATGGATAAGATATATAAAAAGGGACAAATAGTGGTTTATAATGATATTTTATATATAGCAAAAAAGGATGTTAAGACGGAACATCCAGTAGTTTTTAAAAACTCTTTACAAATAAAGGCACTTCCGTATAATCTAACAGATGATTGGGAATTATATGTTAATCCTAATGTTCCTTTATACAATCCACTTAATACTAAGAATAAATTTTATCTAAAGGGTAGTGATGATTTCAAAAAATGTATAGTCTATAATAGTGGTGATTATTACATTTTTAATGGTTATGATAAGGCTGTGGACTTTTGGAACCCATTATTTGCATATGATACGAACTCAAGATTATCTAAAGATAGTAATGGTAGAATGACTTTTATTGGATATTCTAAGGGTAATATAGTGTTATATAGAGGTGAATACTATGAATCTATAATAGATAATAATATATACCCTCCTAATTATACACAGGAGATTTTTGATGGTGATGTTTGGAAGAGATTTTGGGTTAAAATTGAACCGGTTGATTTATACATGAGAAGATGGATAGAGATAGAAATCTGGAATCCAACAAATACATATGTGCCAAATACTTATATAATACATAACGAAGTATTATACATTTCAAATAATAATACATCAAATATAAGTAGTGGTGAGGAACCAGGTATATCCGATTTATGGGATAGGTTATATAGTTTCTTACCTGATACGGATTTTAAATACCAACCATACTCTAATCCATTCATAAGAATGAATAATGAATATTATCAAATAATAAGTAACCCATGGTCTAAGACACTGGAAAATGGTATAAATATTTATATAAATAAGAAGTTTAAAAATATATTAATAAATATATCGGTTAATGATAATACGATATTGGGATTGAAAGATAAGAATAGAGATGACCTTTATATTGCACTAAATAAAAAACTAACCGCAATGAGTTTCATAGAGTCTATTAATAACTTATCAAATAAAAGAGACTTTACGGATTATATTAAATATATTGTTATAGAAGAAAATGGTAATATTAAAAACTATAATTATAATAACATAGTGGAGCTTCCTTATATGATATCTGCAGAAAAACCTGAAGATGTTACTATAAAAGCAAACTCACTTTATGTGAATAAAGTGGGTTTAAATATCAAACCTAAAAAAACATTAGTTGATGGGAAAATAAATGATTTAAGTGAACTTAATTATTTTAATGATACTCATATAGCAACAACTATAGATTCTAATCCAAATACGCCAATTGTTCAAAAAAAATATCATGGTGGTGAAAATATAATAACAGATACATTATATAGATTTAGTGGAAATTATATGCCCCTATTTTATGATATTGATTTATTCAAAAAAGATAATACTATAGAGTATAATGAAATGCAGATTGTATTGGATTTGGATAAAAAACAAGATTTGGTATTCTCATTTAAAAGAAATGAGTTATCTATTGAAAAAATATACACTATATACCCAGGGTTATCTTACTCATATGTTTCCGATACTTCATTTACAATTGAGAATTCACCGGTGGTTAGAGAAATATTAGGTGGATTTTATGATGAAATAACTGGATTACCTGTAAAAGAATCTTCTATAAGTGATTTTAAGATAAGTTCGGACTTTGTTGATAGGGGGTTTTATGACCAAATAAAAGATATAATTCTCTCCGAAGATATATTCTCTGATGTTGAATTTATATTTGAAATTCATCCAATGAACTCACAATATGTTTTGGATCCTATTTTTACTGAATATGGTGCTTATGATAATAATAAAATGGATCTTGGTCTTATACGAAACTTTAATATACTTTCAGTTAAATATAATTCATCATATGGTGATTTAAAGTTAGAGATATCTCAAGTTAAACCGACAATAACAGTGGATTTAATCGATTATGCACTAATTGGAACTGATTTGGAAGTTACGCTTGGTGCTACAGGTCTTAATCCACCTTTTGAATGGTCATTTGGTTATACCGCATCATCATACTATAATGATAACCTTTTTACAACACAATCATTCTCTTCCTCTAATAATTATCTTTTACCTGATAGTAGTGGAACGGAATTAGTATTTGATATAAAAGTTATTGATTCAATAGGATTAACTTCTAGTGTGGGTGTTTATAGTATTAATGGTGGTAATATAATTCCATTTAATGGAACGTTTAGTTACATAACACTATAACTTTAATATATAAAAATAAAATAAAAATATGTCTTTCTATAGTCAAACTGTTTACTCTAAGTCGAATTCGTCATTTTATAAACCATTATATGGTAATTATAAATTTGATACCGATCTTACAAATTTTGGTCTGATGTTAGAGAGAAGAGTTAGTAAGATAAACAGGGTTGGTAGTGTACTTAAATTACAAAAAAACTCTATATATCCAATGCTTGATGAATTTGGTTATACATTTATGGATTTTTTTATATTTAGATCCACTTGGGACCAAGACTATCATTTTGAATCTGTTGTTCCAGAGGAGAAGATAGTAAAATTCACCAAAAATATTAAGACATGGGATGAAGATAATGTTGATAAAATTGTCAATAAAATTGAAAAGGAAAAGTTTAATATAGGTAGGTCTTATATTGACTATAGAAATCAAAAAAACTTTGAGTAAAATGAGAAGAAGTTATATATCCCCAGAATTTGATCATAAAGAAGTATATGGAACCTTAAATATGGTTGAAGAAAGTAATTTTTTTGGTGCAAAGATGCTTGAAATTGAAGATAGTGTATTGATTAGTAATCAAAATATAATATATTATCAGATGCCTAGTGGTGAACAATTAGATCTATCTATTGAGAATACACTACAATCTTATGTTTACTCAAGTATTGATGATAAGTATAATAATCATCAACTTATAATAGATGAATCACAAACAACATATTCAAAAGAGAATTTGACAACTTGGATACTTGAGATAAAACTGAAAGATATATTGTCTAATTATATATTTTCGGAATTGAAAAGATGGAGAACATTTGAAGGAATGAGATTAAACATGACTTTAGATAATGATGTGAATAATTCAATAAGAAATTATATTAATAATAATGTTATTGATAGATATAAACTATCAAGAGTGGATCTTTTTATAGAGTATAAGGATCTAAGGTCACAGAATATTCTAAGATATGAGAATTCTTGGAACCAAGAGGTTTCTAATAATTTAAAAAATAAAAATATAAACTTTCAATCAGATACTTATTCAGATGGTTCTTATACAAAGATTACTTTTAGTCAAGAAATGCCAAGTTCTTTATATTCTTTTGATTATTTCTTTAATATAATTTTTGAAAAGGTATAATAATTTATTACTCTTAATATATCGGTTAATCTATTAGTAATTTTTTAATTAAAATAAAAAAATCCACATATTTATATGTGGATTTTTCATCAAGTTAAGTTGAGCTCTTATCCTACAGTTAGGAAGATTTTTCTTGACATACGGTCTACACTTATAACTTTTACTTTAAGTTCTTGCCCAGGTGTGAACTTCTTACCAAGTTTTTCCATCTCTGATGTGTGAATTAGACCAACCGTCTCATCATCAAGATTGATTAAAGTACCAAATTGTTTAGTATCTTTAACAATTCCATCTAATACTTGACCATTTTTGATATTATCCCAAAGTGTCTCTCTTAAAATCTGTGTAAGAATGATTTTATCTTTGATAATCTCTTTTACATAGAATTCGATTTCAAAACCTGGTTTGATATCACTAAGTCTATTTTGCCATTCTGGGTGTACATTTGCTTTATGTATCATACCCGTTAAACAATCATTGAACTCAACAAATACTCCAAACGGAGCTGTTCCTGTAACATGTCCACTATAAACGGTTTCTTGATTAAGTTCTTTTGTTGCGGCTGGTGCAAGTGTTTGTAGATATTTTCTTCTACTAACAATATAAGTACCTTCATTTTCGGAAAATGATTCAATCATTACTTCAAATGTAACACCTACGATAGAATTAGAATCAACTAACTTATTTATACCGGCTAATGTATTTGGCATAAATCCAGGTAGTGTTACACCACCATTGTAAATCTCAACATCATATCCGGCAGGATTAAGAGATTTAACTAAAACGGTTACTGACTCACCTTCCTCTAATGATTTAAGATTGGCATGTGCTCTTGATTCGTAAAGAGTTGAAATACTACCTCTAATTATGTAGTTTTTCTCATTTACTTCGGTGATTATTACATCTATGATGTCGCCAATTTCAATGTTTTTAAGATATTTAGCTTCATTTGGTCTATTATCTACTCTAACATAGTCTTTATACCCTGAAACCTCAAAAAGATATTGATCATCCTTTTGTCCAATGTAGACAGATGGGGAAACTGAACCTTTTTCTGGAACCTGAACATCAAAGTCACCATATAATTTTTTTAATGCTAAATGTTCTGGTGAATTTTTTTCATTTTTTACTTTTTTACCGTTTTTGGTAGTGTAAGAATTATCTTCAAATAAGTAAGCTAATTCTTCGTTTCCGATTGTGTTATTATTCATATTCATATTTTTAAAAGTTATTATTTATATTAATTTATTAATTAAAGTTTTCTATTTTAATCTTTTTATTTTATTCGTTATCATATAATCTCGTAGTCTCACTGCCTCTTCGTAATTTTCATCAAAGATTAGATTATCTAACTTCTCGTTCATTTCAAATTCTATTTCCTCTGGACTCTTAGTCAATGCTAATAGGTTTACTTCATCAGTTATTTTGTTGTAATAGTCGTTCATTTTACCAATATCTAAAAAATACATTAATTTCATTTCAACATCATCATCTTTAGATATATCGTTTAACTTACCATTATCAGAAATATTTTTAATAAAATTATCTCTAAGTGCATCATTATCTATCAAATACTTAGCTAAATGATAAGGTCTATTATTAAACATCTTTAGTAGAACTACTAAATTTCTATATAAATCATCATATTCCATAAATATTTTATTAAAAAAATAGAATAAGTTTATTAATATATATACTTATGAAACATTTATTATTATTTGAAGCTTTTAGACCTTATATCGACAGAAAGGCAATGGCTAATAGAAAACCAGTTGAAATTGGATATGTTAAACAACCAGTTGAAATAAGAATTGAAATTGAAAAACCACCTCATGCTGCAGATAGACAGTGGAGACATGGATTAGATTCTGCAATCACTGATGATGATATAATCGAAACTGTCGAATTGGCAATAGAAGATTTAACAATTGCACTTATGCAGGATCAATTTGATATATACCAAAATGAAGATAATTATCCAACTAAAGGTGTTAAAGAAGGAGAACCAAACAGGTTTGTTATAAGAAATTTAACTAATAATTTAAATGTTGTTTGTATACTAACACCAGGTGATTGGGAATTTAAACTAACGGTTATTACTATAATGACCAAGGAAAACTTTAAAAGTTATCCTGGTCAATATGTATTAGAAGTAAGATCATAACTTATCCTCATCCATAATTTTTAATATATCACGAAGTGGTAAATCTAATAGATGATCAAAGTCCGATAATTCCAACGATAACTTTGTGCCTATTTTTTTACAAGTCCATTCTAACGTAGAAAGATGATGTCTATTCACATCTACTATAGATTTTGCAATATTTTCAATCAATACTTGGTCTTTGTTATCCATCATATCAATCTTTTTAATATTGTCAGAAATTATAACCGGAGATTCACCATCGTCCAATAGTATATTTAAACTTATCTCTCTTGATTTATCTTTATCCAATCTTTTAAATACCCATGGGTTAAATTTTAATGCTCTAGAAACACCTTCAAACTTAATGAAATTCTGATAATAAAATTGATTACCCACTTTTTTTGTAATAAGATCCTCTATTCTATACATACCACCTTTTAAAAGTGTTTTATATCTATCAGAATCACAAACTATTATATCACCCTTTTCTAATTCTTCAAATGTAATTCTTTTTTCAATAATATTATTTGGGTTTATGTCTATTTTAGGTAAATCATTACCATTTACATCTGTAAAGTTTTTTACATTAAAATAACCAATATTATTTATATATAATTTACCATTCCTCCAAGTGGTTCCTGAATTCCATAATCTTTCCAACTCATATCTAACACCTTTAATTATTTTTTTTGTTTCTTTTTTACAAATTATTATCATATCAATCAGTTATTTTAATATTTTTTTTATTATTTAATTTCGAGAAAGAAGATGGTATATCATTTATCCCATTTTGCATCCAGTCTTTAAAATCCATATTTTCTAAATAATCTTGTGCAGTTGGGATGAACCTCATACCAAAATCTTCTAGAATATGCTGTTCACAAATATCTTTAACACAAACATCTTTACCATCAGAATTTTTGAACGTATATCCAAAAATAGGAATCATAACTTCGTGAATCCAAAAAGAATGATGTGTAAGTGCTCTATGGACATTACTAGGAAAATATGCCTTTGAGCAATCCATCTTTATGTGAATTGTTAAGTAGTCTTCTGGAATACCACCGAACTTTCTAGCAGATGATTTTGAATGTATGTGAGCGTTTGCCATGTTATTTTATTTTTTAAGTTTATTATATTTTATATTTTCCTCATTTGTATATTCCCAATAAAAACCACCTGCTGAAATACTTCTCATTGATTTTCCAAGAACATTATGTATCGATCCTGGATTAATATCTAACCCATTCGCTGCATCAATTGGACTTTGCCAAACTTTTATTAAAGTAAAGTTTTTGTCGAGTTGTTTTACTTCCTTTTTTTTAAAATCTGATATCTTTTTTTTATGTTCATCTGATAGTTTTTTTCCTTTTTGTGATGATCCATAGTTATTACCAATAAGTGCTTTTCTACGTTTTTCTTTTAACTCAATAGATTTTTCAAATCCATGTATTTCTTCATAAGTCTTACCCTTAAATGGTGATTTTGCACCACTCCAACCATCACCACCATCAGTAAGATTTGATAATATACCTGTATTTTTATTTAATCTACCCATCTTTTTTATTAAAAAAACTTCTAATTCTGATGCTTCCTTTTTATTTAAATTTTCTTTGTAAAATACAATATATTTCAATAAGTCATGACCATCATTTATAATTTTTTTTATTTTACCATTTTTAATCGTATTGTAATTCCATTCAATTTCATAATTGGTTAAATGTCTTTTATACCTATAACCATTACCCTCTCCTATATAAAATGGTTCATAATTAAATACATAATCAATACCATCATATACAAATTTTCCTTTTTTTCTGGGATCACAATAAATATAAACATAATGTGTGTGTTTCATAACAATAACTTTTTTTATTTATATATAAAGTTCTAACACACACATATTATATTGTTTTTATATTATCGAATATTTCTTTCAAATCATCTTTAGACAATTTGTTGAGTGCTATGGTAAGCAATTCTTTTTTATTTATCATAGCTTCTTCTAAGAAAGAAACATAATCTTCTTTTTCTCCAAGCCCAAGCATGAGCAACTTTCTGTTTCTTTCAAAATCTGTTCCGTCAGACATATCGAACTCTAAACCCATTTCTGATAATTCTTCTCTAAATGATTTTGCCCACTCATTTGGATTGATGTCAACCGGTGAATCAAGTAAAAACTCGACTGGTCGATATGGTAATTCATGTAATCTATCACAAATTTCTTTAGAATCCTTCAAACCAAGTCCTGTATGATTTTTCAATATCTTTATAAACATTATTTTAGTTTGACAATTTTTTTTGATTTTTACTTTTACTTTCATAAAGCAAATGAATGTTCTTTGATTAAATATCCATCTATTATTTCCTTATCAATATTATTTACTTGATCACATAAATCTCCAAATGCCAACTTTGCACCGGAATAATTATGTATGTTATAATCCGCTTTATTACTTTTAATTAAATCATCCATTTCATTTCTTAAATGTTCAGATATTTTAACTTTTGATTGACCAGTAACTTTTAGATATCTAGCACTTCTAACGTCTTTTGGTGCAAATACATTTATAGATAAATCAACATATTCATCCCACCCTCTTTCAAACAGAATAGATGAGTGGAATATAGTATAAACAGATTTACTATTTTCTAATCTAAATTTCTCATATGCTTTTTTCAAAGGAAATTCTGCAAAATCCACAAGTTTATCAAAATCTTCTTTAGACTTTATCTTTTTCGGGTCTATCATATAGTTGGGTCCTGTGAAGATATATTCATTATAGTTATCCAATATCTCTTTATTTACGTTTACATCAAAGTTAAGTATAAACTTTAATACAACATCTGCATTAAAAACGGGTATACCTATTTGCTCAAATAATCTAGCAACACTATCTTTACCTGCGTATCTATTTCCTGTTAGTCCTATTTTCATCATAATACAAATATAGTTAAATAAAATAGAAATATGAAATTTAATATATAATAAATGAAACATATTAAACTATTTGAGAATTTTTCAGAAAAAGATTGGCGAGATAAAATTTTAAATGAGACTAATCTACTTGATATTCTATATGATTTAAAAGAAGTATCGTTAGAATACTTAGATGTTCGTCATAAAATGACGAATGAATTTGGTGATGAGAAAATTATCGATAAAGAGCTTCTATTTATGGTAGACTTACACAATAAAGATATTTTATATGTAGGGAATCTATTTGGTGGTAATTACAAAATTGATAATACAGATATTGAGAATAATTTAGTATGGTCTAGTGATATAACAGCACCGGTAGAAGAAGTAATAAAAGGTTTAAAATCTGGATTTTATTATTTTAATATAACTTTTATTATTGGTGTTGGTGAGACCGGTAGTGATTTCACTGCTATAAATTCAGATACTAGTGAGGTATATTCAAGAATAAGTGATATTTATCCAGAAGTTGAATTTGAAACTTTCAATCCATGGGATTTGAACTAAAAATATAAAAAATGATATTTTAAAATAAATATATACTATATAAATAAAAAAAAAATTATGAGACACTTAAAAACATTTGAATCATTTTCGTTTTCTTCTGAGGAAGAATTACAAGAGAAAATTAACTTTATAAGTAAGTTTAAAACATCACTAACTGGTTCTATTCCAGAAATGGAAGATTTACTAGAAGATTTGGATAATAAAAAACAAAAGTATCCAGAGGCATACGAAGAAGTAAAATCTAACTTAGAAAAATATAAATCTATCTTCAAAGATATTAAAGAAGTTAAATCTCCAAGTTCTGATCAGAAATTTACATTTACTGAAGATAATTTCTTAGCCATTGCAGCATATTTCAACTTTAATGTTATGGTTTTAAAACCAGTTAAAGTTGGTGGTAATTATATCATACAAATGAAACAAAAGGGTGGAGTTGGTAAAGCAACAGGACATTCAAGATAGTTTATTAAACAATTAAAAAAAGTGTAAACTTAGTTTACACTTTTTTCTTTTAATATATCTTGTTCATTCTCATTAAGACTTTCAATTCCTAGTAAAGATATTTTATCCAAAACATCATCGATTGTTGTATACTTATATAGATACTCATTTAATTGTGCAGTATTATTGTAGACGCAACCTTCGCTCAAGAATATCTCTAAGAATGCTGGTAAATTACAAGTACCCGTTTTAACTTCTTTACTGATATCTTTAAGTTCTAATATACGATCAAAATCTTCAAACATTTTTATAAGCTCTTTAGTATACACATCTTCTCCAATGATAATCATTTCACTTTCAGTGTCGTTATTTATCTGATTTTCAGGAAGTCCTATAAAAAGTCCATTATTTACACTAAACTCTTTATTGAAGTTTGCAATAAAGTCATCAACTGCTGTATCAATTTCCGGAACATCGAACTCTCCACTATCTTTATCTGCTATTCTAATATAAGTAACTTTCATAATTTTTTTTTTAAGATTATATACAAATATACGTATTCATATTCGATTATACAAACAAATTATAGTTTATTTCTATAATAATAAATAAAAAACTATAATGATAATAAATTTAAAATCACAAACAGAACTATCGGGTTTTTATGTAGTGTATGAAGGATCAACAAACTTAGAAAAACCAGGATGGTATGGGATAAGTCATTTGATGGAACATTTAATGTGTAAGAATTTTGACCATCTACAAGAAGACTTCGATAAAGATGGTATAGATTGGAATGCTTACACTTCTGGTAATGAAATAGTATTTTACCTAACAGGATTAGAAGAAAAGGTGAATAAGTGGAAAGGTGAATTTATGGATCTACTTGGACAGTTCAATGTTACTAAAGAAGATTTCGAAAATGAAAGAAAAATTGTATTAGAAGAATATATGGACTCTTTTAATTCACAAACTGAAGTTCATATGTTAAATCTTTCAAGAAAATTATTTAATGATTATGATCCAATCGGACTTAGAGAAGATTTAGAGAAATTAAAATTCATGGATTGTTTGAACTTTTTCGAACTTCAGTATTCTAAACCTACAAAGATTATCAATGTTTCTAAAGGAAAGCCATACAAAAACAATGAGATTGATTTTGCGGAAAGAAAAATCGATAGAAAGATTGAATTTGGTAATTATGATACACCACTTGAATTAGGTAATGAGTTTAAGGATAAAACATCACTGGTTATGTTATCACCAGTTATTGATGAAGATTTTGCTTATGTACATTTTATAAATGCGATGCTCTCATTGGGATTAAAATCACCATTATATCAAGAAATTCGCGAAAAGAGAGGTTTAGTTTATTATATACATTGTTATCAATCTAGAATGAACCAACAAGGTTTAAATACGATTGCAACACAAACTTCTAATAAAAACTTAAAAGAATGTATTGGTGCGATAAAAGAAGTTCTTGAAAATCCTAAAAAGTATTTAACAAAGGAAAGATTTGATCTTGTTAAAGAATACTATAAAGTTAGAATGCAAAAAGACGAAATTTTGAGATACAAAAACGTAAATCAATTCATAAACCCAGAGGGTTGGTCTGTTTATGATATCATCGACACAATAGACTTTAAGAAAGTTAAGAAAGTTTATGATAAATACTACAAGTTTGAAAATTTCTATATCTCTAACGACAAGAAAGAGTTTAAATAAAAAAGCCACTTTAAGTGGCTTTTTTATTTAGTTTGATTTGACGTAGGTAATCAGTTGTAAAATATTTTCTGTGTTGTTATGATATTTATCCAACAAAGATTCTAAGAATTTCAATCTTCCTTCTTTATATTGTTCTTTTGGATAAACCGAGAACTCTTCCGAAATTCCGTTCTCCCACTCTAAAAGCTGCTCAAAATCTCTTTCTACGATATTCATATCATACGAATTAAACGCTTCTGATAACTTATTAGAAGAAGTATGTGTCTTTGTATCTAAAATCATTTTTTCAACATCTAAGATGTCAATGTTATTTTTGTCTACCGAACATTCCATTAAGAAATTTGCAGAATCTTCTTCATTTGTAGAACTTGATGGATCGTATACGATATCGTGAAATATTGCAACAAGCATCAGTTTTTCATACTCTTTTTCCGAGAAGTTTGATTTGTTTTCATTGATTTGAGAAATCAAATCATTTAAGTGATTTAGGTTATGATATGATCTATGTGCCTCATTCCACATTGCCAAGACTGTGTTGATGTCACATTTGATATTCCACTTTTCTAATAGTTGTTGTAAGTCCATTGTTTTATTTTATTTTTGGTAGAAATCAACACCGTGTTTTTCGGCGATTTCTTTGGCCTTTTCTAAGTTCTTTTCTTCAACAAAAAATACGAATTTGAATCCAGGATATTTATCTCTTAACTCTATAACACCTACATTATCTTTAATTCTTTCCCCATTGACATCGAAAAACTGTGGAAAGGTTTGGAATCCTTGATTCTGCATAAGATTATCCATATCTTTTCTAACAGTATCTCTAAGTTGCCAGCTAGTCTTCATGAAGTCAATCATAACACACGGATGCACAATCTTATCCTCACCTCTGGAGTTTTTGAAAGACATTGGTTCTATTTTGAAAGATTCTTCAAAGTTTTCGTTGAATTTCTTTATTATCATAGACTATATATTAAAAATCTTCCTCACTTTTGAACATCGTTTAAAAGCTTTTCGTCTTCTATTCATTAAACGGTAAATCCTATCAACACCTTGTGATAGTTTCTGTATTCTCTCTCCATCTACTATATTGGATGCACTCAAAAGAGGTAGATGATCCAAAACTATTATATCCTTTTCCATAGATTCTTTCTATTTTTGTTTTTCTACCAAAAGCACGAAAAACTTTTTCCATCTTTAAATGTATCTCGGTTCCTTTATCAGTTATTGACTGGCTTATTTCTTTATCATATAAGTAAAACATCAGCCTAAGATTGAGTCGATTCTTTTGTTTCTTTCGATTGCTTTCTCTCTCGCCAATCTAGCAATTTTATCTTCTTCAGATTCCTTATAAGTATCTATAAAATAGTTGTATTTGTTGTAGTACTCTTTGTAATACTCTGTCACATCTGTATAGTTGTAGTATCCGTCGGCACCTTTGACCTCATACCATTTCCCGTATTTGTCACCATATGTCTTTATCTCTTTCATTCCAGTATGTTTTTTATTTTAAAATCATTCTATGTATATTAAAAATATTAAGCATTCTTCAATATAGTTATAAACTTGTGCATTCCTATTGTTGCAGGTTCTTTAATATGTTCATAATCAACATAAGTTATATCTTCTGACCAACGAGATTCACCATCATAATAACGAGGTATATTAAAGCCTTCTCCTGGATCGATATAATAAATTGGTGTACCATCTTTAATCAATAAAGGAATCTGATTAGCAGGTGCAACTTGCATAGAAGTTCCAACAATAACACAAATATCACACTCTTTGGCAGAATCTATTGCTTTATCAAGATTAGTAGAATCTAAACTCTCACCGAACCAAACGATATTTGGACGTAATTGTGAACCTCTTGCACATTTATCACCTAAATTTATATCACCTGTACACTCATAAGTCTCAGTAGACCCAGGAAATGTTGATTTAGATTTAGTAAGTTCACCATGTAAGTGTATAACATTAGTAGAACCCGCTCGTTCATGTAAATTGTCTACATTTTGCGTAACTAAAGTAACATCATAATACTCTTCTAGATCAGCGATTATCTGATGTGCTGGATTTGGTTCAACATCTTTCAATTGTGCTCTACGTTTATTATAAAAATCAAGTACTAATGAACGATTCTTACGCCAACCATCAATTGTAGCAACATCTTCAATTTTATAATTATTCCATAATGAGTCCTCAGAATCTCGAAATGTTTCAATTCCTGATTCTTTTGAAACTCCGGCTCCGGTAAATACCAATATTTTCTTCTTTTCCATAATATTATACAAATATAATAAAAATTATGTTGAATACATAATACAAACAACATAATATTTAATATATAACTCAAAAGATAATTAATATTAATGTCATTTCCAAAAGCGATTATTACAAAGCCTTTACTTGTTTCTGATGCTGAATATAAAGATTTAGGATTGAATATAAACCTTGTGGGTTATGATTCGTTTAATCAAATTTCAGAAAATACTAAAAAATATGTTAGTCCTAGATTAATTAATTGGGTAGAGCCTTATGAAGTTTCAGGTATTAAAAAAACACTTTTTTATACTGAGGTCAACTCAAACCTACAAGTTGGTGATAAGGTATTTATCATAAATGGTAATTATGATAATAATAGTTTAATTAAAAAGGATAAGTATAAAAGAGGAAGAGATGGTTATAAAGTATTAAAAGTTGAAAATTGTAAGATTGTTTTAGATATAGATTACACAGGAGTTTCACCTTATAATGAAGACTCTTTAGATAATTATATAAAAATTTATTACATAGAAAATAAAGAAAGTTTCTTACATGCAAATAGACAAGTAACTACAAGAGGTGGTTCATTTGACTATAAATTTAATTATGGTCAAAATAATATAATATTTGTTGATGCTAATTATAGTGATATTGATAATTGGGGTTTAAATGGTGGTATTGAGGGTTCGCCAGGTTTTTTCGTAAGAAATCAAAAAGATAGTTGGTCAAATATATCAGATAATCTTATATATTTAGGATCATTTTCAGTTGCACTCTCATCAACTTATAATAATAATGGTAAGATTCTTATTCAAGATGGTGATTTTGAATATAATGGTATACAATTTAAAGAAGGTTTTGTTTACAAATGGGAAGTAGGGCCAACCAGTTCTAATTGGGTAGTTGATGTAGAAAACTCTACACCAATTATAACTAAAGCAAACTTCAGAAATGGTACTTTCAATGGTAAATTTAACAATGGATTATATGGAACACAAGAATCCAAAGTAGAATGGACAGGTGTCGGAACCTGGAACGGTGGTACTATATTAAATGGTGTTTGGAAGTCGGGTACAATGGATTCGAATATAAATATAGAATCTACTTATAAGGCGGATTTGGATGATAGTGGTTATCCTTTTCAAAAAAGTCATACAAGTAATAATGGTGGATTTGGATTTAATTATGTAATAGATACAGAAATAGAAAGTTCACTTATTAATAATGGAAATTTTTATAATACCAAATTTAAACAAAATTTGGCAACATTTTCAGTAGTTGAAAATCATATACTGTCGATAACACAGAGTTTTGATAATAATATAACAAAGGCATACTTTGATTTATGTAGTTTTGAAAATGTGGAAGTAAATGGTGGTGAACTTAAAAACACAAGAGCATTAAATACTAAGTTTAATAATGTAAAAATTGTTAACTCATATATTAAAAACTCAGTTTTAAAAGACTCCACTTATATAGGAGATGGTGTTATTAAAATACTTGGTTATGATGAATGGAATATGTCTGAGTACTTTAATAGAACATCAGGAACATTTAGTAGTATAAAAGATGTTAATCAAAAGATATATAAGTTCTATATAAGTAAAGAGAGTTTTAAAAGACTTAAAAGTGAAGACTTTTTTTATATAAAAGGTCTAAAAATAAATGATGGTACTAAAAGACTTCTTAATTTCTTTGATACTAAGTTTAGATTAACTTCCTGGACAGAGTTTTATGATGATTATACAACAGATCCAAAGTCGGTTACTGGTGTAGATCCATATTCATTCTATAAAAGAGGTTATGAATGTTCGGCATTTTTATCAACACCAGAAGAGAACTCATATATTATAAACTCTTACGAAACCGAATATTGGTATCAAGGTCCAAATGATTTAACTGGTGCAACTTACAGTAAGTATAGTACAACCACTTCAGGTATAAATCCTAATGCTGGATATTCTATAGACATAATAGTATCTAGACATGACATTGTGAATAAAAATTTACCAATGGATAAAAATTCTGAATGGGAGTCATTAAATCCTAAGAATTATAACTATGATATTGATGTATTACCAGGGACTTCTTCAATACCAACATATTTAGGTGATGTTATAGATATTTCAAATGCTTATATATTAGATGCGGATTTTGAAAGTGGTATAATTGAAACATCTGATTGGAATAGTGGTAATCATATCAATTATAACAACGATGTTGTAATTACCCCAGTTTCTACAGATGGATTTTATGATCTTGAAATAGATTTTAACAATAATCTTCTTATTGCAAATACTTCTAAAAAATTAAACTATTCCGAAAAAGTTGGTAGTGATATATTGAAAAAGGATGATATAGTATTTTTGAATTCTATAGATTATGATAATAGAGGTATGGTAACAAAAGTTACTATTTTGGGAACAGGTTCTAGTTATAGTACGTCCACTATGAATACACTCGTAAATACATCAGTATTATCAACTACTATGAGTGATTATGGTACAAATTATGTAAATGGTGTAGATTTAGAAACAACGAGTAATGGTAGTGGAGTTGGTATAACGGTTGATATAGTTGCAAATCCGATAGGATCGGTATTAGGAATAACATATTCCACACCAATAAGTGGTGGTGGGAGTTATTCTATGAGTTTCATCACAACTACTATAGAAGGACCAATTGCAACATCATTCTCAACAGATGGTTCAATATTACCAAGTTCGTTCACATATTCAATATTAACTGATATAGATGGATCTATAACAGGAACTCCTAGTGCAACTTATTCGGTTTTTGGACCACCACAAACAGCAACTGCATCAGGTGCAATAGGAGTTAGTGTTATATTCGCAACAGGACCTAGTTTTACCGGTGGCGGAATGACAGTTGATTATACAACTACGGCAGATGGATCTATAACACAAATAGATATAAATGAACCAGGTGTTGGTTATTTACCTAATCAAGTTTTTATGGTTGAGGGAGGAACTGCAACATTTTCTATAACTTCTGTAACTAATGGTGAAATAATATCATATAATATTAAAAATAAAGGTGATGATTATATAGTCGGTGAAGTATTAGAAATAAAAAGGCCATTAGATGTTAATTCTATATATAATGGTGGTATAACAGCATCGATAACAATAACATCTGTTACTGAATCATCTTTTGATGAAAAAGGTTTGTTACTTGATATAACAACTGGTAGTGGATTAGATGATGGTAAAATTATTGGGGTTACTATAAGTAGCCCAGGTTTATATTATAATGAAGGTGAAATATTTACTATATCTGGTGGTAATTTAGATGCAAAGGTTAGAATAGACTCTGTTACTGGTTCATTGACAAGAATTGGTGATACTTATAAAGTTATTGAGAATAACTCTGGAGTTATATCCTTACAGGAAGTTGGAACACAAAGTTTTATTTCTAAATTATCTGATGGTGGTGTATTCTACACAAATGGTGCAAAAAACAGATGGGGTTATATAAGTAAGTCAAAATTTGATAGAGCAAAAATAAAGTCAGGACTTCTAAGAAGGGCATATATAACAAAATCTCTTATCAGAGACATAAACTATAATTCTACTGATAAAGATTTTTCAAATTATGATAAGACTAAGAATCTTCTAATAACAGATACTTTATTTTCAAATAATTCAAATATATTAAGTTCAGCGACCTACATGTATTCTAATATAGTTGGTGGTGATGATATATGGAATGATGGAATAATATTCAAATCAACAATAAATGGAATGACATTCTCAAAAGGAACCATTAAAAAATCAATTTGGATTGATGGTAATTTCACAGGAGGCGTTTTCTATGATTCTAGAAGTTTTGATGCAAAACCAACAGAAATAAGACCAAATTATTTATCAAATAGAGTTAGATCATATTTTCACACCGGAAAACTTGGTGCAACTCTTTCTAATACAAGATACTCTTGGCAGAATGGTAATTTCACAGGAGGTGAGTTTTATAAGAGTGATTGGGAAAATGGTACATTTAGTAATGGATTATTTTATAACTCAAAATTCTACAATGGTGTTATCGAGAATGGAGTTATCGGAGATAAAAGCGTTACTGCAAAGGATACACAAATCTATAACGGATTAATAAATTATGCAACTGTTAATAATGCATATGTTTATGCGAATGATACCAGTTATTCAGGCATGTCTAGTTCTACTATAAAATGGATGGATGGTGTATTTAATAATGGAGTATTTGGGTCTAATAATGATGATATTTTAGGAACAACAGAATCAAATATATCATATACATCTACATTCTCTGGACTTCCTATAGGTGATTTTAAAGTCACATCTTATACACAAAGTGTTAATAATACTGATGTAATTGATAATTTAGAAATAACTGCAAAATTAAACTTAGTACATAATTATATTGGTGATTTAATAATAAATCTTATGGCACCAAATGGTAAGATAATAAATCTTAAAAAGTTATATTCAGGTAGTGCTGGTTCGGTACTCACCGAAACAAAATTCACAAGTGATTTGACAAAACCCTCTTTAGATATATCTACTAATCCACATACCGGAGATTTTACATTTGCGAATATTATTAATCAAGGTGTTTATTATAAATTGAATGGTGATTTGTTTTATAATGTTGAATATCAAGAGAGTTTAAGAGATATACCACCAGTATTAAATTATGCTAGTTTCCCACCACCAGTAACTTATGAAGGTGATCGATATTTAGTTATAGCAACATCAAGTGATCCAAACTGGTCTTCAACATCTTCCGCAACATGGAGTACATATGTAGATAGGATTGTTGAGAAAAAGGTAGATGGGAATTGGGGATTGACATCAATCACCAATCAAAATGGTGATTTACTTTATATAAAGGATAGAAATGAATATCTTCAATATATATCAGTTACTTATAGTACAACTGAAAGTAATTGGGTAAAGTCTTACCATTCGAATACAACAAATCATATTGAATTATTAAATTCAGATAATACAATAAATGGAATATGGAATCTTATTATAATGGATAGATCCGGTAATAATGTTGGATTAGTTAATGATTTTACATTAGAATTTAATTATAAAAATAATTATATTATAAAGTCATTTAAAAATAATGCAACTTGGAATAATGGTATATTCAATGGTGGACAATTCGTTGATTTAGGTGTTTGGAAGAATGGTAAGTTCAATGGCGGTAAGTTTATATCAACATATGGTCAAAATGAAACCGGAAACTATTTAAGACCTAATGAAAATGGAGAAGAATATTCTTGGAAAGATGGTGAATTTAATGGTGGTGAGTTTGGTAATGGCACATCTAATAACTCAACTTGGTTTAATGGTGAATTTAATGATGGTACATTTAAAGGTAAACTTTGGAAAAATGGAGTTTTCAATTATGGTGAGTTTATAGGTGGTGGTGAATCTTCTGTAATAGGAACTGGTAATAGAGGTGCCAGTGCATCCGATTTTGTTGATAATTTCAGAAACGGATCATATGGTATTTGGGTTAATGGAATTGTATCCGATAAAAAAGATAGTTTCATAACTAATAGAAAGTTATTTAGTGAAAGACGAAGATTAATTAAACCCGATATTTTAGGCAAAAAAGCGACATTTACAAATATGCTTTGGTTAGATGGTATATTTAATCATCCAAGTGGTGAAATTAAAAATTCGGTATGGTTAGATGGTACATTTAAAATGGGTAGATTTGAATCTAGTTCATTCAACCCTTATGTTAAGAGATATTCGGATAAATTGGAATTTTTAAAATCAGATTCTTGTCTTTGGGAAAATGGTAAATTAATTGATAGTGAGTTTTTCATATCTAAATGGAACTATGGTCACTTCATATCAGGAACTGCGGTTGGTATGATATGGAAAGATGGAATAACAGATTATATGAATGCTTATAATATATTCTGGGAGAATGGTATATGGAGAAATGGTAATTGGAATGGATCTTTCTTCGAATATGATGGTGGAGTTACTGATGGATTTGCAAAAGATGTTCTAAATAGAGGAATTGAATGGAGTGGTACTAATTCATGTCATATATGGAATATATTTGAAAGCGATGTCGATAAAAATAAAAACGTTATTACAAGTACCGTTGGTGATACATTTGCAAGTGATAGTTTTGAAGATGCTGGTAATAGCCCACCTGACGTTGATAATTTATCATATCAAGCTGGAAGAACACAAACATACACAATAACATATATATTAAATAATGACGGTGGTGCAAGAATCACCGAAACTGGTCTAATATATACAATTGATAACACTTCACCTAATATAAATTCTGTAGATACACCTGGTTCAAGTACTACTAAAATAGAGTATAGTGGTGGTTCCATAAACGAGGTTATAAACAGTACTACAAGTGATACACAAACTATTTCCCTATCGATAAATATTCTTTGTTATAATAATTACACATTCAAAGCATATGCGATAAACTCAGAGGGTGTTGGTGTTACTGAGGATATGAGAATAGACGCAACCTGTACTCAAGTTAATAATAATCAACAACAAGGTAACTTTAATCTTGAGGGTTTTAATCCATAATTTTAAATGGTAATGTTTTATTTTAATATATAGAATATGGGAATTTGGAGACAAAGAATTGAGGGGTCATGGTTAAAATG